>VMHT01146329.1_pt1 | contig 22982 bp, 30 predicted proteins | sample 4693611 | NCBI WGS metagenome assembly VMHT01 (sample SAMN12280063, study PRJNA550983) | marine metagenome | isolation source: seawater sampled from same location over 5 years 0.02-0.2 micron viral filtrate | place: USA: collected off the coast of southern California halfway between the port... ...
CCAAACCAATCTCTAAGAGATTTTTCAGAAGATGGTTTCGAAGTTAATTTACGCTTCTTTTTACGTTTCTTTTTTTTTTCGTCCAATGCTACCAGTTCTTCTACCTCTTGTAAGAATTCCAAATCTAATTCTATATCCTTTTCGATATCCTCATTTGTTTTCTTGGACTTGTTTCCCCAATTAGCTGCTCCTACTTTACGACATTTTACAAGTGCCCCAGAAGCGTATGCAGACGGCCATACATCATATCTTGCACGAACCTTGTGATAACAAGCGTCTTTCTTGCCCTTCTTTTTCTTTTTCTTCTTACGCTTCTTGCGCTTTTTCTTTTCATACAGTTCTAAATCTTCGTCTAACTCTTTAAGAAAAAGCTGTGATTCTAGAATATCATCTAATAAGCTCTCTTTTAGCATAGTATCTCCATCCGTAGCTTTAAAACTATTGTCTTGTTGCATATACCTATAAACATATGAACGTATATCATCATAATTAGTCTTTATAAAGTTAAAGAAGTTCATAATAACACTTAATTCTGCTTCTGATCTGTGAAAAGGAATGTAAATATTATATTGAATATTAATATTCGCATACTCTGGAACCAGTCCTTGTGTGACTGGTGCTTCTAATCTTACATTAGGTTTACCCACACTTGCTGGAGTTTCTGGGAAAACCATTTCATCTTCAAAGCTTTCTGCCCACTCGGCGCCAAAGTCAAGTTTTAATTGTTTGCTACCGTATTCTCTTGCTTTATTATATACATTAGTGATTCCGGCTTCGAGATTGTGTGTCACTCTAGGTTTATTCAAATCAAATCCTAAAATTCTTTGTGCTTCTATTTTTGATCTCTTAGCGCGAATGACTTTATTTCCACTTGCGTTAGTTATTTCTTCGCCGTCATAAAGTCTATATTTAAAATAATTGTCGTTAAGTGCAAAAACAAATTCTATGTGTAAGTTTAAGTCTGAATCTTCTTCGTCTTCATCGTCAACGGTATAATATAGATTGTCATTTAAGTCATGCTTACCGCTGGTAAATTCTGATTTTAAATTTTGGAATACTTGAGATTGAGATTTGGCAAACTCTGGAATGTATCTAAGAAGGTGTTTGTCAAACACTTCCTGAATATCAAGTTCGTTTCTTTCTCCCCACTCTTCTTGCATATATTCGCAGAACTGTTCGGCGTCTTGTAGTGAACTACCATAATACATTCCGCCATTGTCAGGATCTTGAAAGCCGTTTAGTTCAACCACAATAATCCATCTTTCGTGCACCATCGCCAAGTCATCGGTTTCTTTAATATCAACTGAAATTGCATTATCATTTGAATATTCATCCGGCCACCAATACTTTGAGGCGCCAATATCAACGTCAGAGTCAAGAGCTTCGTATAATTCTCCGCCACTCTCAAGGGCTTCTTTAATACTTTCTTCAGCGGTGTCAATATCTATTTCATCTTCGTCTAACATTCGAATTAGATCTGGGTTTTTGATTACATATTCTATTCGACATTCTGCGCTAATGCTCATATACGGCTGCTCGTCATAATCTTCATAGTATGATGAAATGGTGACATAACCGCCGTCCCATACGCCATCATCAATCTTCTTCTGAAGATCTGCCAAAGGAGACTCAGGTGGGTTGTTAAATGCATGACTTTCTATTTCAGATGCAATCACTTCAGCCTTGTCTTCTGGCATTTCAAAATCTTCGTGTAATGTTACAACCAAATCAAGCAGATCTGTTGATTCAATTGAATACTGTTCATCGTGGCGATCCCAGACGTTATTATAATATAAATCTTCGCCGGCACCTTGTGATATCTCAATAGCCATTTTATAATTGAAGGCTTCGTTCTTTTTTGTATCGTCTTTAATGAAGTAAAATATCCTACCTTCACCTTGTGTATAAGAATTGAAATAAGAATTACCTGTTTGTGCAATACACCAACGAGTCTTGGAGCCAAAATAACAAGATGCTTCACGGGATTCGGGGCGAACAACAAAGTATCTTTCATCTTCATAAATAATTGAACCTTGTCCGGTGTTGATAAATTCTTGTGCTTGTCTATCACCTGCTCTTTTCTTTTTAGCTTTGGCAATACGCGGCTCAATGACATCAATATGGATTGAACCCAATAAGTCCTCTATACTTTTATATGAATTGATGTCTTTTCTTTTTAGTGCTTTGCCATATCTTATGAAGTCTGAAATTGCAGCAACCAGATCATCAATCTTCATCTGTTGTTCATCTTGTGGGTATTGAGAAAGGATTTTAGCCATCCATAATAGATGCTTATATTTATATTGTTCATCAAACTCAATTATTGTTTCTAGAGACTCTTCTTCTACAGAATCTCTATATTTTTTCATAACAACTTCTTTGCGCCCTTCTATCAACAGTCTTATTTCAGATTCTGTCAGATATGTCATATCCATATCATTGAATATAGACTCATCTATAAGTGATAATTCTGGGGTATACGCAGGCTTTTTCGTTTCAAGTTCATGGAAGAAATTACGCCATTTTCTTGTGTTCATATATGATACTCCACTTTTGCTTATAAATAGTCATTAAATGCCAAAAAAAAAGAAGATCCGAAGATCTTCTTTAAAATTAGGGAGGGAGTAAACAGCGAGTTTACAATTATAAGTATTTCATTAGCGTTGAAAAAGTATTATTTTGGATAATTTTTTATTAAATTTTTCGTTAAATCTGAAGAAGAATTAAATTTATAGTCCCCTCCAATCCCCCATAACATGGAAATCCCTAACTCTTCACACACATCTTGTTCCGGTGTGTTTGATTTACCTCTATCTCCCCCATTTGCAAAGAAATCTGGGCGTATCATTCGAATAGCATTGCACACAGTATTATCTGAATCATCAACAGCAGCAACCAGTGTTACTCCTTTAATTTCTTTAAGGATCATTGCTCTTTCTTCCCAAGTCATAAAGACGTACCCTTTCTTTCTCATGAGCCATTCATCTGAATTGGCTACCACGATAACGCTGCCGTGCTTTGCAGCTTCTGTAATCATTTGCACATGCCCACCGTGTATCGGATCAAAGCCTCCAGATACCATCACAGTCCTGTCAGTCCAAATAGAGGGCGGAACAAGACGTACTGATTCATCTTTTTCTTTTTTATCAAACATATCTTTATGTATTGTCATTATTCATCATCCTTTTTAGTAGTTCTAATAATATATTTTTTATTTTCTTTTAAAATCGATTTTTGCAATTCAGAGATTTTTGCAATAGTATTTTTTATGTCTTTTGGGAGTTTAGAAGTTGAGACAAATTCTCTCTTATCCGCAGTTGTACTATATTCCTTACCCAATGAAGACTTCTTAAATGCATCTGATAAAGTATCTATCATTGTCTTTAACTCCTTTATGGTTAAAAACATCATAGTCAGGCATACCACTAATTCTTTATCTTCAATCGAATATTCAGTTTGAACTTTTAAAGTTCTATAATCTTCAGTTATATAAAAATTACATACTACTTTATCTTCATTCAAGACAGTTATATCTTTATAAACATCGAATATAACTTCTGTTTTTTTATCTGACATGGCTATCAAGTATTCTTCATACATTCCAAAAAAATGTAATTTATCTACTTCTCCGGCAAACATAAATGGTGATATATCCATTCCATGTTGTAAAAAACTTTCAAATATATCTCTTCTCTCTTCTTCTGTCATTTCTCTCTCTAGTGGTACACCTGACTGGACTCGAACCAGTAACCTACAGCTTAGAAGGCTGTTGCACTATCCAGTTGTGCTACAGGTGCATAATAATCATACGTTTGAAGATAGAATTTTATTCACTATCTCGGCTGTATGTTCGACACCTGTTGTCTTATGAGATTCAGTCCGGTAATGTTGATAGATTTCATAATCATTTCCGTTACGTTCGCACCTATCTCCTATAAAGTAGATTTTATCATAATTATCAAAACAATCAGTCTCTACTAGTGGATATGTTTTGTCCCAACCAAACGGATAAATATCAAACGATGTGTCACCGCCAAGTTTGATAGACAAGTTCATTCCTAAAGGATTTACAAACTCCCTGATCTTTTCTAGAAGAGGTTTTCGAATCTTGCCATCCTTGTCTAATTCTTCCCACAACTTTCGATCTTCAATAGTCGCATTCCTGCCTATGGGGCACCAATTTAACATACTTTCTCTATAATTAAAAAAGTGTCCAGTGAGAGGAAAAGAAGAAATCATTTCTTGGCACAAATTGTTCTGAAGTGTGAATAAGTGAGTTATAAGTAATCTCCAATTATCAGTACCTAACTCTTCTTTCATATTTTTTGAATATATAGTTCTTTCATTGAGAAAGTATTTTGTGCCGTTACATGGCAAAAAATGTATTTTACTGGCATCTAACAATGGCATATCAAATATATTTGAACATTGTTGTTTTACATAATCCATATCAGAACCTGTAATAATACCCACTTCATGTCCTTGGTTTTGGATTCTTCCAAGAAGCATTTCAATGTTTATAGGCATTGATTGGCGAGGCGGAGTCAAAGTTCCGTCCATGTCAAATAAAAATAAAGTACTCACAAAAAACTCCTATTAAAAAAGGCAGTTTTTTCTAAGAGAAACTGCCCAAAAACTCCGGGGGGTTTATTTTTTTATTCTTGTTCCGCAGAGGTATCTTCAGATTCGCCGGTGTCTTCACTTTCTTCTCCGGACTCTTCAGTAGCCTCTTCGACTTCTTCAGCGCTAGTATCCTCTTCCTTGTCACCGCATGCGACAGCGAAAATAGGTAATAGCATTGCAATCATTAGTCTCATATATCTCTCCTTGTAATATTATACGTTTAATGAAATAAATTTATTCATTTATTCTCTAGCCCATCCATGAGCTTTTTTATATAAGAAGCCATATCTTCTATAACTTCTTTTTCTTCTGTCCCCACATATTGCCATTTTATGTGGAGAATCTGTTTGTAAATTGTGTTCCATTTTAGCCACAATCGTTGATCATGTTCATTCAATTTTTTAAGCCAACCTTTTTTAAGCATTCATAAACTGTCATATTAGCTATTACCACTGAAGACACAAACAAGATTAGTGTTCCATATGCACATTTTTTTAAAATTCTTTTCTTCATAACATTCTCGTCATTATTAGACGTATGAGTAAATATTTTATTCAATAATTTTTAAACCATTTTTTGTTGCAATTTTACACAATTGTTGATTATCATAAAAATGAGTCGATTCTAAAAGCACACGAAGTTCTGTTTCCATGCAGCCATTTGAATAAGGTTTATAGATATCATGAATATTATCAGAACCTATTGCCACGTCAAGTCCATAAAGACTTAATTCTTCAACTGGAGTTACGGCATTGTGCCATGGCATTTCTTTATCAGTTCTTCTGTGATCTATCCATGCTGTCGGGCAAGATATAAAAGAAAGCCCTGCTTCTATAGCAAGGTTGTATACATGTTTTCTATATTTTATTGGATGGGATGCTACGGATATAGAATGGACTGCAGTCACTCTTCCTTCCAATCCATGTTCAATTGTTTTAAGCGCTAAAAGCTCAGTTTCAACTTCAGATGGATCATTCATTTGATCAACGTGAATATGTAATCTTTTGCCAGTATCTTTTCCCCAGCCGCAGAGAATGTCCATGTGAGCATCAAAGTCTTCAACCCTAGGTAAACCCCCTATGACGTCAATATAATCCATCCTAGACTCAATGAGAGCCCTTTCGCGAGGATCAGTCACTCCCTTCAATGTTTGGCATGCTAATCGTAAATCAACTCCAAATATGGCTGCTGCTTTTTTGGCTTCGATGGCGGCATCGATAGCCTTGTGCTGAACAACACTGTCGATATCAATAAAAGAAAGGATTGTCGTGACATTTTTTTTCTTTTGCTCCATGCATGCATACACTATCCTATTATAGTAGTCTTCTTCTGATGATTCTCGTTTTAATTTATCAACCAACTTCCACTTTTCGAAAAGGAATTCATTGACTACTGAACTTTTAAAATCTGCAGCAGATACAGTATAGGCTCTGTCTAGGTGCGCATGGGCATTGACAAAGCCTACTTTTTTTATTTCGGATATTAGCTCCGATAGCGGATCAAACATTAACAGTTGCCCCAATCACAATCGCATGGATCGCAATCGCATGCAGTACAACATTGGTTGTCTATTTGTGATTGATTTTTTTCAATTGCAAATTTTTTCGCGGTACTTAAATTATGAAACCGGTGTACTTCATCTGTATTAGTATCTATTACAACGTACCTTCCATAATGTTTTTCAGATTCTGCTACTATAAATCTTTTTTTATTATTTGACATGTCAACTCCCCTTTTATTCAATATGTCCTGTGCCCACTACTTCCCACTCCATATGAGATTCAATGTACCCTCCTAGTGGTTGATATGGTACATGTTCTACTCTATGTCTAGCCATATGAATGGCAGCTAAACTCCACACTGGGTATTGCTGCAAATGTTGTCCGGGGATTGTCATAAAGCCCTGATCTGGCGCGGAACAAGCTGTATATCCCAACAGTTGTGAGCCGTCTGGCGTATATACAGCAATTGTAATCATAAAATTAGAGTCAGAGCCGTATGGAGTCCATGAAAAAGTCATTCCACTTTTGTAAATTGGCGCTGCAAAAGCATAAGACGGATCTACATACAACATCGTGTAAGGCTCTAAAGTGTCGAAGCCTCTGATAGATATAAAATCAAAAGACTCTTGATCTGAGTCAAACTCTACTGTGTGAGTAGTGTCTCTGTCATACATCGATTCATATACATTGGCTACATATTCACTACCTTGCTTCATAACTGAAAATTGGTTAGGTGAGCCCTTGACAGTCAAAGACTGTCCCATGTCTACGGCATTAGTCGAAGGCACAGTAATCAAAAGTTGATCAGTGCAAGTTCCAATTTGAGGAATCCATTCAGTATGATTTTGATTTGTGTTTTCGAAAAATTTAGCTTTAAATTCTACAGTAAGTTCTTGAGGTTCGCCTACACATGCAGGACACGCTACTTGTCTAAGGTAATAATTCACATATCCAACATTACCGTTTAGCTCAGTAGGTACCTCTTCTGGTTCATTTGTTGGCTCACTTTCATTTGTATCAACAATCGCTATAGCTGTGTCCGAAGCTTCTGCATCTTGTAGTTTTAATATACTCACATCCTGTGAGCAGGCACATAACATTGCCAATACTATCTCTTTCATTATCTCTCCCAAGTTTTAATTTCGTATCCGAATCGCGATAAGTAGTTTTTATATTGTTTTAAATCAATTCCAAGAATTCTAGCTGCTTCTGAATTATTTGAGGCGACACCAAATACTGCAGTAATTAGAGCCTCAGAGGTAATTGTGTGAAATGATTTCCATAATGGAAAATTAAAAAATTTGAAATTAAGATTCTTCATTATACTCTCAACTTTGATTGATATCAGATCTTCTAAAGATAAAGATTCAATATAGAATACGAATTGATCATCTATTTTATTCATTTTTTTTAATTCTGATATTTTAGAATAGTTTTTATAGTTTATTTCTTTCATTATATTAGTATTTTTTTATTATATATTATATTAATATATTATTATATTATATATCTAGATCCAATTCATCATCGCCACCTTCTTCTGCTGGGGCTTCTTCGCCACCACCAACTTCACCGGCTTCGATATCTGCCTCTGCATCTTCCACAGCTTGATTAACATCATCAGAGAATTGAGGATCCGCATCATTTTGCAATGAGTTCTCCCAACGATCAAAGTATAATCTCAGGTTAGCTATGAGGTAAGTTTTAAAATCTGCTTTGTCTGCTGGATTTCCAAGATCATCATAATAATCCAATATTGACTTTTCAACTTTCGAGACAGCACTTTGTGCCTTGTTACGTCCAGTAAAATCGCCTTCTTCGTCCATAGCTTCAGTGTTGTCGCTTTCTAGTGAGTCTTCCTTTTCTTCCTCTTCTGCGGCTTCTCTAGCAGCCGGCCCCACCACATTATCTTCTGGCAATTCTTCATCTGTTACAGCTACAGAAATATCGGCTTCTTCCTGTTCAAAAATATATTTCAGTGATTCATTTAAATCATTTGGCTCTTCCTCTGGCGATGCAGTCTTAAATATGTCAATAACCGCCTGTAGGACGTGATTTCTGTAGTCGTCTCTTTGTTCTTTTGAGGTTGTAAGGCTGTAATAAGGCGTTTCAATGGTTGTCAAAAGATTGCTGTTCATAAATAAATCATCTAGAGAGTTCAGTCCAGTGCTCTTGTATCGAACAGTCTCTTTTTTCTCTAAAAGTGTATATAAATCTTTACGAATTTTGGCTCTATACAGCTTTTCAATTATTTCTTCTTTTTTTGTTTTTTTTGCTTGCAAAGTATTGAATTCTGTGATAAGGGATTTAACTTTTTTACGGTATACCTTCTCTGCAATTATCTGCCTGTCAATGCTTTCAAATAAATCTTCTCTTTTCATGAATATTTTTCTCCAAATAATGAATAAAGTAATTAGTTCGCTCGTATTATATTCCGAAGGACTTTTTCCACTAAATCGGTGATCACATCTCCTTCGTCATAATAGGGGGTTCTTTCTGTGTTTACATTACTAATGTCAAACTTATGCTTGTTGCTGATGGCTTTTTTATATCCTGCGTCACTGACGGCACCTGTAGGCTTGTGTCTACTACTGGGTATAACTGTTACCGTAATGGTTGAAGCACCCCTAGGATTAGAAATAGGAAGTTCTGAAGGATGGAAAGTAGCTTCATTGACTTCTTCTTCATCTTCACGAATGATAGAGTTTCCTTTTTTCTTCTTCTTCTTTCTGTCTGGATTAGATCCACCCGAATAACCTTCTACGTCACCAGATATACCAGCAGAACCACCAGCTACTGATGTTTCTTCTAATTGTTCTCTCAAAATTTCTCTAACCATATCTTGAATCAGATTAACTGATTCTTTTATATCTGCAGAGCCATAAATGATTCTTAAATACTCTGCTACATTCTGTCCAACAAAATCTTTAAGGAGCATATCTACGGGCATTTTATACACAGCTTTTAAATCTAAAAGTAAACGCAAATCAGTTGCACTAAAATTTTTCTTATCCAAATGACTAGGAGTAGATTTCATAAACTTTGCAACTTTAATTTTGTTAGCTTTTGATAAAGCCCCAATTAAATCATTTAATGAAGGATTGGCAGGTAGTTTTTTAGCTGCTCTTGACGATACAAGACTATTTGCTAGTTCATATCCTTTTGCTTCGATATCTCGATTGAGAATCATAATGTTGTCTGAATGTTCTGCAGAAAATTGTTGTATTGCTTGAGCATAATTACTTGAATGAGCAAATGCTGGCACTATTTCAATTTGAACCCTAGGGTTATTAGCATACATTTCAAATCTTTTCATTGATCCCGGATCGTCCTTTTCTTTTTCGGACATACCAAGGTAGAATTTAGAATAATCTTCTGCATAAAAATCGACATCTTGATAATAGTTTCTTTCTTCCGGAGGCTTTTGTAAATCTTCTAATACAGTAATAGGTGATGGACTAGGATCAGAAGTTTGAACTAATTGAATATTACCAGATGCACCTTTTAAAAGGAGAGTCCACAAATCCATTGCCTTTTCGTATGATATCTCAGTCTTTGAGAAAGGTAAAAGTCTTTTAGACTTAGAGCCCGGAGCAGATACAAATATTAATACATCATCAGCTATATTAGAAAGATGTTCAGCCATCTGCAAATGCCCAGCATGCGGGGGCTTAAAGGAACCCGGCATAATTGCAACAGTTTTAGTGCCTGTAGAATTTACTTCTTCTCTTTCTTCTTCTTCATCACCAATTTCTTGAGGCGGTGTATCTTCTAGTGATTCTTTTACCATTACTTGGGAAATACCACCCATCATTCCATCACGAATAAAATCACCAGTAATCTTTACTGGCTTATCAACACCGAAGATATCGACAGAGCGCATTACGACGCCTTCATGACTAGTCAAAGCTTCGTTTCCAATTTTGGATTTGTTGACAAGAGTGCCTAACACCTGTCTACCTAAGAGTCGAGTAGCATGATAAAAGATAGCAGCAGATGCAAATTTATAATAATCATCTTCAGTAATTTCCGGATGAGCCTCAGCACTTAATATTTGTCTTACAGAATATTGTGTTTCACCTTGATCGGGAATAAGAGCAACATAATTTGCTTTACTAAAATAAGATCTTTTCTTCCCATCAGCAAACGTATATTTTTCGTCATAAGAAGGTTTGATAATCTTGGAATCATTTAGCCATTGTCCTATTGACTTGGCAACAGCATTTTGATCGTCCATTTTTATCTCTATAACCTGTTCTAAAGCTGGGCTATAGTCAATGTCCACCTCGCCTCTTAAAGCCACTGTATCAAACGGTGAGAGCGCTCTAAATCCTTGTATTGGTGTATGGTTATTAATAATAGCAACCAATTTCGTTAATGCTTGTTTTTGAGAATCAGATAATTTTATTTCTCTAGTCTTTCTAGCTTTCTTACCTTCCGGAACATAAATTTGATTTAATCCATGAAAAGCAATAAAGTCTTCATCATATTTAACAGCATTGACTTGTCCAGAGCCTTTTGACGATTCATGTACAATGTCGTTGTTAAGACAGATACTAGGATTATCCCACATACCCAATTCTTTAAGTACAGATTCCATTTCAGAAGGAGCAGCAGTTAAAGCAGCATTTAAGACTCTCAAAGCAACAGTACCATCGTTAACAAAACCATGTCCAGAAGTTATCTGTTTGATAACAACTTTCTTTTTCTTTTTTCTGTGAGTGATTTCTAATGTCTTGCCAACTTCAAGATCTTCCATCTTTACACCCATTGCAACCAATTTGTGTAAAGGGAGTTTGATCTCTTCATCAGTATCTAATGCTTGAAGCACAGCTTTTTCAAATCTTTCTTTAAGGCGATCAGCAGTTACACCACGAAGATCCAAAGGAGCAGTTGAGAGTCTATCAATGGCAAACTCTTTTTCTCCTGCATCGTTAACAATAAGGCGAATGGGCCCATTGATGCCATCGATCTTGATTGAAGGTGTGAATTGATTAATGTACTCTACAACTTCATTCTCAAAGACTGATAATAAATCTTTACCAGTCTGCACTTGATCTAAATCAAATGGGTGCCACATGTGCCCTACTGGGCCTTCGATTAGCAATTTTTTCATTGCTTGTTCTCCTTTAATTAATTTTTAATATTTCTTCTAATTGTTTTCTTATTTGTTCGCGGAAACTCTGTGATTCGAATGCAACAATACCCATTTCTTGCCTTTTTTTCGCTGCTAATTTATCGATCTCATCATCTGATAACTTAGCAATTTCTTCATCACTCATTCCACTATCCTTAAGTGTTTTTTTGAGCGCGCCCATTGGACGATTAGCATCGCTCTTTTTCTTCTGTGCAGGTGTCATTTTACGGCTTCCGGGCTTTCCTAAATCATTTTTACCTTTTCCGTCTTGAGCGTAATCTGGAATTCCATCGTTATTCTCATCTGGCTTCTTTTCTTCATCTAAGCCAAAAAACTTTCTCACTTTCTTCGCAGACATGTAGGCTTTTGTTACAGGAACGATTTTTCCATCCTTGTCGTACCTATACAACTGTTCTGGCTCATCGTCACCTTTATCTTCCTTTTTCTCTTCTTCAGCTTCGTTGACTACTTGCTCTTCTTCTTCTTGCTCTTCTTCTTCTTCACGATTGTAATTGCCTTCGCCAAGACTAAACTTTTCCATCAACAATCTGTTAAGTTCATTATTTTTCCATTTGTGAATTTTCATTGTATTATTTCTCCTTTTAAATGAATTCTGTCGATGGATAGATTCCATCATTTGTCTTTTGTATCCGTCTTCCCAATCGCGAAAACACATATTACCTTTTAAATAGGCTTCTTTTTCCATATTACGCAAATGTTTATCTGCTTGTGCGTATCCTTCACCAACAGCCCCGATATTATCAAATTCACCTCTTTCATTCTGAGAGTGATGAATCATTTCGTGAGAAATCGATCTCATAATATCTTTTGGATGTCTGTTAGTCACATATACTGTTATGACTTTGTTCTGAGGATCGTACTGTGCAGTCTTACCTAAAAGAACATCAGCATTATCAGCATCCTCTTGCAAAGTGATTGCTGGTAACGAATTTAACTTCATTACCCCTTGAACGTGAGAAGCTAAGTCATCAATAAGAGGACTTAGTTCACCAATATCCATATCAGAATTATTTGTTATATCGCATTTCACTTATTATGCTCCATCAATACTTTTTTAACAGAATTTCTCATTTCTGCTTCAACGTTCATTCTTTCTAACAAGTTTCCAATTTCAGATTCTTCATACCCTCTTCTTTGAAGCATACGACGAATATTCTTTCTGATTTTCTTGGCAAATTGATTGAACTTAGGCTGATCATCAAAAATATCTTTAAGAGCAGGATCTTTCTTCATCAAGAATTGATTATCAGAGATGAATCTTGAAATAATCTTGTGAATTACGCCCTTACCCTTAGACATAGCACGGATTCTAGCTCTTTCAGCCTTGAAAGCATTTCTAATTACTTTTTCTGGAGGGGTTTGCTTAGTGATATCTTTGTCAGGATCAAGATTAGCAATACCTGCAACTTGGATCTTGGCATCTCTAGGAGATGTCTCACCGCTCTCTGCATTGGATACCACCAACGCAAGCGCTGTACTAATTTTTTCTCTTGGTACCATATCTCTCTTGATCTTATCAAATTGAGTTGCCAACGCAGTCGATGTTTCGTCATCTACTTTAACCCCCGCTTTTTTCAAGTCTTTGACAAATATAATAGCTGCCTTCTCTGGTTTTGACTTAATATCTTTTTCAATATCTTTAGCAGAAGGAGTTTCACCAGAAGCTTTTACTGGCTTCTCGTCTTCTTTCTCGTCTTCTTTATAACTATTTTGAACTTTTTTACCAATTTCTTTATTGACTTTTGCCATGTCATCAGCAGAACCGCCTCGATCCGGATGATATTTCATAGCCATCTTTCTATAAACCTTTTTCATCTTCTTTGGATCTTTGGTTCGTCTGGCGGCAAAGATTTCTTCCATATCTTCCTCTGAAACTTCTTCAAATAAAGTAAGAAGCAAAGACTTGGGAGCATTGAATACAATATTCTCTACAATCTTATCTGTATCTGCAACAGTTAGTCTATTCATGTTCTCAGCAATTGCAATCTTTCTTTGTTTAAGATATTGTCCAATTCTTTTAGCAATCTGTTGAGCAGATTTCTGGGAAATACCCATCTTTTCAATTGACATGACAAGAGGCGCTTCTTTCTCGCCGCCTTTTCCGGGCTTGACATCTTTTTGACGTGTCATGATGGACACAGGAGTGTCTTTAGACAGTCCTCCTTCTTCCTCGGCGCCTTCGCCCTCTGCGCCGCCTTCATCGTCGTCAGCAGCACCGTCAGGTGTCTTATCCATATGTGCTTGCATATCATCTGGCGTAAGATTCATTTGCGCGAACATTCTAGCTAACTCAGGGTTCTTATTATATAAATTCATAAACGCAGTCATGAGAACATTGTCTTCTTGATTTATAGGAATGGGTTGTTTTGGCTGGAAAAAACTATTAAAGCCTCTTGTAGCCATATTGTACAAAGCAGTGTTTGAGTCTTGTGCTGCAAGTGCAGAGTCACCCATTTTCCCAAACAACTTTGAGAAGAAACTATCGCCTCTAGCAGATTGAGCTTTTTGATCACCAGCCTGAGCTACTTTCTTGGCATCATCTTGGGCTTGACTATTTCCTCCGCCACCATCTCCGCCACCATCGGGTGCAACTTCTTCCATTTCAATTTCGAAAGCTTTCTTTAAATCATCAGCCATCTTGGGATCTAATTTAGCAATATCTTTGACAATCATTCTAGCTTTGCCCATTGCAGCAGCCTCGTCAGCCTTGTTTCCAGTCTCTTTAGCCATGGCTAAATCGCCTCTCATGATTCGATCTAACTGATCAGATAAATCTTGAATTTTTTGTTGATTATCTGGTGCAATTTTGGCAAACGTACCACTCGCCAAGTTCTTCAGGCGTTCAAAAAAGCCTTCATATAAAAAATCGTTTTGATTGCTCTCTGTAATCGTAATGTTTGCTTCATAGTCACGAAGTTCGTTCATGAAAGTCTGAAAATCATGCTCATCTAGACGATTTTGTGCATGCATAATAAGACACGCCCTTCCAATCTCTTCTTTTAAGACTGTCTTATGTTTTTTGTTTAATTTTATCATTAATATACCCTCAGATTAAAAATTTCTTTGATTGATTGGCGTAATGTATGAATTCTATATCATTTCCAAATGGATCTTTAACATAGACTCCTGTTGTACCATCTCTATGTTCAATTAAAGAGCCGTCAGCAGGAAGTTCTTCGTATTTTTCACAAAGTATGCCAATATGCGGCTTAGAAGAAGTAAATTTATTGCTTAAAAGCGCAAGATTTGTATTTTTTAGTTTTACTCTTATATAATTTTCTTGCTTATGCGTTACTTCTCCACCAACTTTCTCAACATACCATTTTTCGGCAGCTTCCAAGTCGTCAACCAATATTGCGATGTGATCAACAGTCGAATTCATATTTAACTCCATTAAATACAATATTAAGTAGTCTTTTTGCTCTCTATTTTAACAATTATAGCCAAAATATTCTTGATCATATTATCTTTGGTGCTGGCAACCTTCAACATGCAGATTTTTCTCTCTTTTAAAGTGGAAACATATTTTGATAAGACAATTCCATATTGATCCGGATCATTCTCGGTTATATCTCTCCATGAAACCAAGTCTCCAACCTTGATTCTTAAATAATTTACTTCTCCCAACATACTATCTTTTACAATGTCCATCTGCAGCCCCAGTAGCAGCCCACGAGTGGGGCTTGATTTGGTATTTAAAGCCAAAACCTAATGCATATGATGTAATTAGTGACATAGAACGATGTGAAGCATACTTTTCATCACTTGACACGTCAAAGTGTACTTCGATGTCAATGTTTTTGACTTTTTCTTTTAAGTTTTGAGCAGTGACTAACGTCAAAGTCGCTTCTTTTAATAATCTTTCTTGTAAGCTATTGAATTTCGCCCGGCAAAATTTAACTTTTTGCCAAAAATAGCAAACTCCATCTCTTTTTATGGGATGGTGAAGGCAAATCGCTGTTGCAAATATGTATTTATTTTGAACTGCTTGAGAATCTGTACCAACATAAACACAATATCCTTTTTTGACATAATTTTCAACAAAATTATACATTTCATGATCATCGAGCCTTGTTTGTTCGTCAAAATTCCACACTTTTACCCTTCGGCTTCTGCTTGCGCTGCGTTTTTAGTATCTGTACTCTCTCTAGATGCATTTTTCATCGCTGCATCTTGTTCGGCATCTTTCTCAGCTTGTTTTTCTTCTTTTTCTTTTTGAGCATCTTCTTGTTCTGTCTTATATTCGTCAAATTCATCTCTTAATTCTTGAACCATTGTCAATTTTTCTCCAATTTCTTTTGGATCCATGTCAAGTTCTTGTAAACCGGCAATTAATTCACCAGCACCTTTACCATCTTCAACTTTATCCATCATATCTGCCAGCGGAGCTAGCTCTCCAATCTTATCAATGAACTCTCCTAGGTTTGCTTCTTCAAATTTTTGATACAATTCCAACATTTTATCAGATTCTTCAGAACTATCAGAGATAGAATCGGAAAAAGCACCAATTGCATCAGCAAATTCTTGAAAACTTTCAGATGTTTTTGTTTGCGCGTCAATAGCAGCCTGTTGTTTATCTGCGACATCAGCCATATCGTCAGCAGTTTGTGAAGAAGCATCAGAAAAGTCTTTCAAAGCGTCTGCAGAGTCCTTACCGACGATCTCGTTTAAGTCTTGAGAGCCAGAAATAAAGTCGGCTAGCGTCTGCAACGACTCAATACTGGGCTCAGGGCTTGATAAATCTGGTAAATCTAGATTTTGCTCAATATCATTTAACATTCTTTTGATATCTGCCTGCTTTCCGCCATAATTTTGGAAATAATATTCTGATGGTATCATATGCCCACTTGGTGTATGTGTCACAATGTAATGTGACTTACTTCTATTCACTACTCTATAGACAAAGAAGTTGCCTATTTCGAAAGAAGCTTGAACTTCTTTCTTTCCATCAACTGTATTGATGACTTTAGTTTTCTTTGACACTTCATTTGTGAAGTTTTTCCAATTTTCCATTATTAATTTCATGCTTATAATCCTTATTGCTAATAAATAGAGCCTTAAAGTCCTCTATACACAGTATAAACTGCTTTCTCAAAACTTTCTTTAGAACCATCGCTGTTTTCCCACATATCTACAACCCTCCGGGCTGCATTTTCTGCTCAGTTATCTGGAATTCCTGTCCCAGCAAACTTTTTTTTAAGTTTTAAGATAATTTTTTCTCTTCTTTGATCGTATTCACTCATTCTTGACTCCATTAAATCTGATCTCTATTACACATTCTCTAGTTTCTAAATATTTTACTCTTTGATGAAGTATATAAATTAAATATGCGGACAAAAAATGTCCAAAAAACGCAAGCAATATAACTAGCCTTTGTTTTTTCACGAAGCTGACACCGTTACCTTGAAGTTATTAAGTCCTGTTTTGTCTTGTAAGACTACTTTTTTTCCATTATGTAATTTTTTCATATCAGATTTGGTGATATTTAGCTCAATTTCGACGTCATGACGAGCTTTTGGAATATCTCCTTCCATTTCCTCTTTCATAACTGTTATTTCTGTACTTTCTTCCGCTGCACCGGACAACAAATCGTCTAAATATCCATGAACTTTTGAAATATATTCAGAAGCCATTGTAATTTTAGCTTGAACCCATGCTGGGAGATTGGCTTCTTCCATATCATGCAGTCTGTCTGCCAGAGATTGTGATTGTTTTGCCGTTCTGTGCAGTTGTTTGTGTGCCATTTCAATTTCGTGATCGGGCTTCCCATTAACAGTTACGGTAGTCTCATCAGCCTTTAGATATAGCTCGCTGTCAGCGCCGTGAGTAATACAAGGATCCTGCCCACAGCCACAGTTTGGTTTCTCTGGTGGCATCTCAGCACCACAATTCTCTAACAACCACATTATTTCTTCTCTTTTTATCATTATGATCTTCTCCTTAATCTATTTTCACTCCTAGCCATAATCCCAGACTAGCTTTATACACCAATTCAGAAGCCAGACTGTGTGGTATTTCCCACTTTAAAGGAAGCTCTTCTTTGGGTTTATGTATTGTTGTACTGGAGCCCATCATACTTTCCTCTACTTTTACTGTCACTTCTTGTTGTTTAATCCATCTTACAAATTTTTTATTTTTAGTCATGGTGGTATTAACTGGCTGCAATTGAGAATTAAATAGAGTCATTGATAAAGTTAATTCATTTTCATCAACAGTTACATGTGTTTCTAGAAAAAAATGATCATTCTGTACAGAACATTTTCTATGATCTCTGCCGTAATTGCAATTGTCCCACACATAACCTATTGTGCTTTTGTCATATACTTTCATGCCACCATGCTGTGTTATATTGTGCCAAGTGCTGTATCCAGCTTTTACTTTGCAATTTTTTGCATGTTTGCTGGTGTAATTTAATATCATTTGATGTGGAATCACGGCTTCTACACTTTCGTCATATATGTGATATTGTACAGGAGCTATGTATACCTGATAATCCCGGCTAGCTTCCACTACTATTTCTAAATCCGATTCAACTTCAGGTACCGGAACATCTTCTGCAAACGCAGTGCATAATAATAAGCAAAAATATAACAACATACAATAAATAGTAAATTAATAGTTATATGCTACTTCTACTAAAGAATTTGCTGGAGGAATTACTGTAAAATATAATCTATTTTCTGCAGGCTCATAATACCAGTCAGTGTTGTGCACTCCATCAATGTAAACATAAATCCAAGCTGGATCCATAGGGACATGAGTTAAATCAATGTATTCATAAGGAGTAATTTGAGTAGATGCCTGCGCAACACCGGCACTCCAGTCTTCAGAACAAATATCAATAACATTACCAGAAAAATATGTTGTCACGTCAATATAGTTATGCCCCACATTTTGCGGCATATGTCCAGAAGTACAAACGGTATCAGCCTGATCTACATTCACAATACTAGCAATAAAAACGTTTTGTCTAAAACTTGATACCCACGAGATGAAATCATAGTGAGAAGAAAAGTGGTATTGAGATTGTTCTTCCTCATCTGACACAAAGACAAATAATGCTGATGCATCATTTCTGAGCCATGTACTGGCATAAGGATTGAATATGATGTATTCAAATGCAGCATCAAACCCTGCTTCAAACGCGCCTGACATGTGCAAAGAATACATGTGTTCTACATCAGCTAGTGTATCCCCCGGAACGATTGGAAAAGTCGTTAGATCGCCAACCTGCCTATAATCAGATGGAAGGATCATGAGCCTCCACCCAACTTCTGGTAGATTCATCATCATGTGGTGAATGCCATTAATAATGTTTTCTTGATCGTTGTTCATCGATCCAGAAGGATCGATAATCCAAAAAATGTCTACACCATCGAGCGCAGCGACTTGCTTTAAGGAATCAATCCAAATATCAGAAAAATCAAATGCTGTGTCTTCTACAATAATTTCTTCTACAACTTCACATTCACTAGGTACTTCAATATATACTTCTACTTCCTTTTCTACTTCATGAACAAGCATCTGATCTGTATTACAAGACACTACCCCTAAGAGTATTAAAAACAACGTTTTCATACATATTAACCCCCGACATCTATAAAGTAACTATGGGCAATAAATAAAAAATCCCTTATAAAAATAAGGGATTTGAAAACCGCTGTAATATAACATATTTACAAAAGATCTTTTGCAAATAATATAACTCCCATTGCAAACTGTACGACGGCGAAAACGGTTATTGCTTTTGCCTTGAACAATTTCAAGTCTTCAACTTCTTGTTTCAGTTCTTTCAATTGAGTAGGAGAGCAAACTTCATCCATTTTGTTTTTCCATTCTTTCAAGTCTTGCACATTGGACTGCTTACCTCTCATTTCAGCTAGCTCTGCCTTAAGTTCTTGAATTTCTTGACGTAATCCATTCATACTTTGATCAAGATTTTCTAACTGCTTGAGAACCATTTTAGAATAAGCTTCCCAACTAGAATTTGATTCACCAGTCATACGTTAACCCTCCCGTCTGTTACATAAATAAATAGTGCACAAAACCGTTATAGGCAGTCTTAGTCAAAGAATATTCTAATACGTCTTTAAGTGCTACCCAGCGGTATTTTTCTATCTCTTCTAATTGAAGAATAATCTCTCCATCCCAGTCGTGTATGGCAAAATACACTTTTTTTCTTTCCTTGTCTTCACCTATGAAATTGGCTTGTTTGATTTTTAGCCCAACTTCCTCTAGACACTCTCTATATAACCCTTGTTCTTTTGATTCGCTAAATTTAATTTTTCCACCCGGTATATCATACTTATTATCACTACCAGTTGGCTTAACCAGCAAGACTCTACCATTTTTCAAAAAAAACCCTTTTGCTGACACGTCGGTATCTGTGACGTCAAGCTTAATATTCAATGCCATCTTTTCTCCTATAAATTTTTCCTTTCCCTGATTTTAAATAGTTCATAATTGTCATTTCAGATAGATACTTTGATGGCATTTTTTCTTCTTCTACAGGAACCCACATTATAACCCACACGATCCCAAATGATTTGTTTGATGTTTGAGAGTCATTGATGTAAATATCTTTTAATTGACTTCGGACAAATATACCAACTCTCCTGCCTTTGTGATAATCTAAGACAAACAAATCTCCAACGTTGGGAAGAAACTTAGTCCAATGCAATAGTAATACCCCCCTGTTGTAACTATGCTCTAGAGACAATTAGGAAACTATTATTATAAAACCACTCTTCATTTATAAATTGGTAACTTTTGGCTAAGTCCTTATTAGTGGTAGCCCATCTCACAATATAAACTGTTTGCTCTTGTACATATTGTTCTCCAGTGTTCAATGGATAAGCTAAAGTGCCAAACAAAGTAAGCGAGTTGCTAGACATCTCATGGCTCAGTTCGCGGTATTTTTTCTTTGACGTAACTACGCCACAAGGAAAGTGATCATCACTATCAACGTTGATTTGTAATTGCCATACAGCATTGAATGTGATTATATCTCCAACATTGGGTACTAACAGTTTGAGCATAAAATAAATATCTCGAACATTAGTCATTAACTACATTTAGATAAAATAGTTAATCTTTCAAATTCATGCCAACCGCTTTGGCGATCTAATTTAAACTTAAAATAGGGGCTAGATATCCAAAAAACATAAACGTGAAAATGCCCATACCACCGGCGATGTGAAATCACAACGCCAACGCCGCAATTTTCTCCGTCTACACCTAATGATACTAATGAACCAATCAGTTTATCGCTTAGTTGTTTGTATTCAATTGGAGTATATCTATTTGCCATGATATCAAATCCATTCGAAATCCCATTCCGTATCCTCATCGGAGTCGTCATCGCAATCAACTGCTTCAATGAGAACCTTGTCAGTATCAGCATCAACAGTTATAGTTTTTATGCGCAAATTTTTCTTGTTTAATAAGTGGGTGAATATTTTAAGATACTCAAGAATCAATTCTTGCATTTCTTCAAATTGTGATATATCAATCTCAAAAGCTTTTTTTGACATGCATCTCCTATGTCTTTCTAATATAATTAATCCATGAGAAACGTTTTCGACTTTCTAAATATTCTAAATTTATATCGTTATCATAAGCTTCCCTTTCAAAAGGGATTGCCATGTATGCTTCAGCGCCACTTAAACCTTTCAAGCGCCCCCAAGCCCACCACATAACATAAAGGGCGTAGAACCCTATTAGAAGAAGCTCTGCTTGTTGTTTGAGGTGTATCTTCTCATGGTTGAGGATATACTCGTTCTCATCCAGTTGCCCCCTGTGAATAATAAAAGGGAAAAGGGTAATCGCCCCTATGTTAATAACAATAGAAAGGCGATCTAATAATTTTTCGTTTTTAATGATTATTGGTTTCATCGTGGTACTTGTGGATCTATTGGTGGAGGTTCTTGTATTCTCTGTATGCAATCCTTAAGCGCTTGCTCGATCTCTGAAGAATCTACACCCATTACACCAGCTTTGTCAACTAGTTCATCTAGTACAGCCCTCATTCTTTCGATCACGCCCACGCGCAAGTTCTCAAGCATTTGTCCATCGGCTGCTGTATCATTAGCCGCATTAAGCTCTTCTAGAATAATATCTCGTAATTGTTTCTTTGTAATCTTCATAACTAAATCGTCTTTGTGTACATTCGCGCTTTTTCGTCTGGCGTCATTGGTTCGCGAGGTGGACGGTTTTTATCTGAAAGCATGTCCATGACATTCTGAACGGCTCCACTATCGATAACACCTTTAATGTCTTCTAAGGTTACGTCGTACTGTTGCATCATTTCCATTAAGCCATTGACGATCTCACCCTCAAGGTATTTCATTCTACCTTCGCTTAATGCAACACCTTTATATTTGCCACCAAACTTGGGAGTTACTCCCATTTTTTGGGTGGCTGTATCTTCTAATATACCTTTAGCTAGATCAATTATTTGTTCAATACTGGCATCCATACCAAGATCACTTAGTAATTGGTGATATCGTGCGCCTTCTATTGCTTCATTGGCTTTTGCCATCATAGTTTCTGCTTGTCCTGCTGCTTTGCTTCCATCTTTGTCATATGGTTGTCCTGCGCTAGCGCTGATTCCGCTTCCGTCACGCATTGCTTGTGAGTAGTCCATCGAGTCTATTGGAAATAACTGCACGATCATACTAGCTATATCTCCTTCTGCTCCTTGCTCTAGTCTGCTTTGCATCTTTGGATCTTGTAATGCTTGTGCTATTACTTGTGCGACGTCATCTGATGTGGGCATGCCCTCGTCTGCATAGTGACGGGCGCCCTCATCGTCCACTAGTGCATTTCTTGCAACATTAGGGGCTTCATTTAAGCTTCTTCTAAAGCTTTCAAAGAGGTTCTGCATTCCTTTATCTGTTGAATATCTGTTTGACATAATATGTCTCCTATAGGTGTGTTACTCTATAAGTAGTTAATTATGCACCTTTGTTCTCAAATCTCAAAAAAATGGCAAAATTTTTAAATCTGGAAAAATGATACGCGTGTTGAAAAGAGACTTCCCCAAGTCGAAACACGGCTGTTACGGCAGGTGTCCCGATAGGGGGGGGAGGGGGGTAGCCCCTATCTATTTGATTTTACTGGGCTTTTAGGCTATTTGATTTTACCCTATATAAACGGACAAAAACTGTCCCCCTTATATAAGAGGACAAATAATGTCCGTAACAATGAAACATTATTGTTTCATCATTGCTACAAGCGCATTGTTACCTTTCAACTTGGCTTTTGCCTGATTGATACGGCTCATCACTGTACCGATAGGCTTACCGATGCGCTCGGCAATCTCACGGTATTTCAAGCCCTCGATGTAATGCAAGGTTAAAACTTGCTTATGGGCATCCGACAACTTAGCAAGAGCCTCGGTGATAACGGAGTTATCAAGCCCATTACCGAACTCTTCCATTTCATAGTATCCACCTACATTTTCGAGGAATACATTGTCACCTGTATAAGTGGTTTTTGAGTTAGAGTGTGAACGGATACCGTCAAGCCAAAGACGATATGCAACAGTGCAAACCCAAGTTGAAACCTTGCTTTTGCCGTTGTACTTATCCATATTTTCAATAGCCTTGAGGATACCGTCCATTGCGCTATCGTGGGCTACTTGAGGATTGCGACATTTTGAAAGAAGAACACCACGAACCATATCGTAGCAAGCAAAG
>VMHT01153454.1_pt1 | contig 22976 bp, 44 predicted proteins | sample 4693611 | NCBI WGS metagenome assembly VMHT01 (sample SAMN12280063, study PRJNA550983) | marine metagenome | isolation source: seawater sampled from same location over 5 years 0.02-0.2 micron viral filtrate | place: USA: collected off the coast of southern California halfway between the port... ...
AATTTCTCATAGAATTAGACATCCAAGTATTAAACTGTGCCTTTTCCTTATCATATAGGTGAAGCTTCTTGCTTATTTTACCAAGAAAATCTATGGCCATATCATTTATCTCTTCTGTGTCTTTATATGCACTACCATACCATTTCTTAATGTTTTTATAGAAAATAATTTGATATTTTTGAAATAAAGGGCCAAAAGACTTTGTATTTCCATTTAGATACTTTTCTACTAAAGCTTCTTCTTCAGCTTGTGTTAAATACACATATTTCATGCTTCGTCTATTGTTTTATTTATTATATATTTATTGTTTACCAAACATCAAACTCTACTTCTAGGACTATATTGTCATCTTGGTCTCTGTATTCAACGTTGCCTATATTGTAACCAAGATCTAATATGATTCTATTTGATTTTTTGGCTTCTTCTGCATCTTCCTCTATTCCATTCATATCCCAAAAGGTGGCTATAAATGATTCTAAGATGTCTTCTTCTAATGTGCCTGTTGATTCTACATGGTGAAAACCCATGTCCTTTGTATTAAGAAATTTAAAATATGCTTTACTCATTATTTGGTGTTAGTTAACCCTGTCTTTGTTTATATCTAGGGTTAGATTTATTAATTATAAATAGTCTGCCTTTACGTCTTACTAGTTTATCTTCTGGGTGGCGTTTCTTAACTGATGCTCTTGTTTTCATATGGCTAACACATGATGTTCTCCGTCTTTGTTGATAATAACCTTTTCACGATCGTATGATGGGCCGCCGATGCACCAAACTTCTGTGCCTTGTAGTTCAAAGTTCCAGTGTGTATCTAAGAACTGTAATACCTTTTCTTTTTGTTTACCCTTTATCTTAGACTTAAACTTAAGTTCATCAAATTTTCGAAGGGCTCTCTTCTTAGCAAGTTTATCTTGTAAGTTCTCTGCTGTAAATTGTTCGTACGTTTTCATAGTTTTACTGTTATTGTATTGCCATCATCTTCAATGTCTTTTGGCTTTAAGTGTTTTTTGATATATGCCATATAAAGTTTGTTTCTTCTCTGATCTCCAGTCTCGTTTTTTGAACCTTCAAACTCTATATACTCTACTTCTGGATATTTTTTCATAAATGCTTTTACAATATCTACAACGGTTGCCATAATTCTAAACAATTCACCTCTATTAGTAACTACTTCATAGTCTACTGTATATGATTTTGACCAAATACTTTCAACCCCATATTCTATTGTTAAAACGAGACCATGATTAAGTCTACTTCTATCGTCTATCTCTGTATTTACTTTATATGTTAAGCCAGAATCTGTTTTGAATTGAGAATATGAAGTAAACCTTCCATCCATCCATTTCCATTTGTATGGCTTTGCGCCAGCATCACCTATCTCATTAATAAGCTCTTCGAATAGTTTTAAGTGTTTCATTTGTAATTTTTCCAATTCTTTTCTGCCTCTAAAGCCTCTAACTCAAATGGATGGTTTGAATATTTATAACCATTATCATATAGCTTCTTAAACTCTTTTTGATCTTGTATAGTATGTGTATGTTCATGTAATAAAGATCTGATAATTTGTTCAGATGTATTAGTCACTTCTGAGTAAATATAAATTATGTCTTCATCTGGATCATATTGTGCATTTGGATTACCTTGTTCTAGTTTTAAGTCATCAACTGCAACCGCGCCTAATCTATCCCACATGTTTTCATATACCTCAACTGGCTTTGCTTCTCCTCCAAGATCCTTAACTACTTGTGGATAAACCCTTTTAATGATTTTTTCTATCTTTGACTGAGAAAGGGCTTCATTAAGGAATTCTTCATATATTTTTACATATTTCATATTATATTTATATTTTTTATTTTTATTACCATATACGTTAGTATAATAATAACTACTATTCCAATATTCTTGTGAAACTGCACCTAAATTAAAAAATAATATGGACCATAATATAAACGATTTCATTTATTCTCCTCCTATATCTTCCTTTTCTTCATAAACCTCTATCTTGTCATCTTCTTCCTTTTTCATTTGACAAGTAGCACAACATCCATCTGCTCCATGGGTAATTTGCAGTGGCTGAAACATTGCTGCGAGCATAGCCATTATTAAGCCCATAAACTTTACTATTCTTTTCATAATTTATCACTATAATGAGTATATAGTCCCCATAGACAGTAGCCTAAAACTACAAATAATAATATCTCTGGCATTATTGCAGTTGTTATTAAACCTGCGATAATGAGTACTATCCACATTAAGGCTATTTCTTCTTTACTTCTCATATTTTAATTTTAAAAGTTGATTTGTTTTCATATTTACCCAATCCTCATCTTTTTCAGGATTTCTGACATGTAGTAATTCATGAACTATTGATTCTTCACAAAGATCTATGTCATGATAAATAGTGCCCTCCTTTTTATCAAAGTCTCTTTCAATAGCAACAAAGTAAGTTTCACCACTATATTCTATTTGTTCTGGTAAGATTCTTTCTGTTTTTATTTGCCAATCGCTGATTCCAAATCTTAATTGCCACTTTTTTATTAGGAGTTCCATCAATATTTATATGATAGAATATAGATTTGTTTAATCTTCTATACAATCATTCATGCGTAAAATCAATTGATCTCGCATAAAATCAATTTCATCTATTGCTCGCTCAGAAAGACCATTTCTGCTCATTAAAGTATTATCTAATTTATCAAGCTCTTTCTTATTGCGGCGATAGATATGAGACATTCCTTTTTTTAAATTTCCAAATCTAATTTGTCTAGCCATAAGGTATATATCGTGGAAACTTTATGGTTTTTGATTTTTACTACGAAACCTTTTAGACTTGCTAGTTTTTTCATGCTTAGTTTTGCGACCTGTGACTCTTTTACGCCACATGATGAAACTTTTAGGCTTCATATGTTTTCTCATTAGAATGATTACATCGGCCTCTTTCAGTCCAAACTGATACTTAATTGCCTCAAATGGAGTTCGGTCCTCCCAGGCCATCTGAATGATCCTATCTATGTCCTCTAGTGATATTAACTGTGTTTTAATGCTTTGAATTTAATTTTAAATTATTTTTTTCAAGCCATTTTATAAAAACACCCCAATCTTTTATAAGATTTAAATCTTCTACTAGATTTTTTTCAAAAACTCTATATTCAAAAAACTTATTTTTAAATTCAACACAATCTTGCTTACCTTTCATAACTATGCCTAAACCTTGATCAGTATTTAATGTACAAACTGCTAAATCTGGCTTTGAAAATCTAAGTCTATACATCGCCTTCCAAGTAGTTCCATTCCATTGATTATTATGTTGATCTTCTAGAACTCTTGTCGCCTTATTGTCATAACAAAATGGATTACAATCATGCATCACGATGACTCCACTATCTGAAAGATGGTTTACAGAATTCATTACATCTCTCCATACTTGATCTGCTAAATGTAAGCCATCTACAAATATTAAATCCCATTTATGGTCTTTTGAAAACTCTGAATGTTCACCTGCTCTTAGTTTTTTAAAAAACACATCAGACTCAAATTCATGAGTGGCATAATTTGTAGTGTCTTCATTATCTTGATAATAGTTGTCTATATCATACCCTGGATCAACTGAATGTTTTGTTTCTATATTAATATGATTATAATTCATAGACGGATACTGTAGACCTATTTCTAAATAATTCTTTGCTTCTATTTTCTTAGCAATCGCGTTTATAACCTGTGTTCTTGTCATGATTTTTATATTATTTTAATTAGATTTGTTTATTATATATTTAAAATAAAAAGGACCCCGGAGAGTCCTAATTTTTTAAGCTGGGCCACCTATTCCGAAAAAAGACAGATCATCATCATCCATTTCTTGGGTACTAACTATATAGATTGAATCAAAGATTCCTCCTTTCATAGCTTTTGCAAGTCCTTTCTTTTCTTGCTCTGGTCTCATTCCAGAAGTTGGCTCTTCTAGAATGTGTGCCATTTTACTAAATTGTTTTTGGAATGTACTTATGTACATATATTATATATATACTGCTTATTTATGTCTTAAATAAAAACACTTGATGTTTCTCCTACTTTTGCAAAAATTCCAAGCTTATTAACATGTTTTGTATTTTTATCATCTATGAAATTATATAAAAGGTGTTCAATATCTATAATTTGAATGCTATCGTGTCTTTTATTCATTTCATCTTGCATTTCTTTATAAACTAATTTGACATCATCTATTATATCGTTACAAAAACTCCAAAAGAAACAAAAATACATTTTATCAATTCCCTTTATTGTTGATTGATTAGAGTCAATTGCATTGTAAAAAACATATTTTTTCCTAGAGTCGTGATCAGTAATGTTAAACGATGGAGATAAAGAATATCTACCTGATATTTTAAAAACTCTATCATAACCTTTAATTAAATATTCTTTAAATACTTTATTAAAAACATAACACTCAGTTTGGTTTTTAATATACCCTAGTTTAAGACTAGGTGTAATATCTATAGTCGGATCTTTAGCTACTATTGTTTTACTTGCATTTTTTGTAAAAATTAAAGAGTCTTCTAGAATTTTTCTTATTGTAGGATCTTTTGAAAAATCTATAACTTTTACGTTTTTAGGAAGTTCTTCTAAATATCTTTTAGCAATTGATTTAAAACCTGAATCAATTAGCCATATTTCGGCATTATTAAAGTTAGCGTTTATACTGTTAATAGTCCCTATAGTTTCAGCAAACCTTACAAGTTCTTTATTTCCCCATACTACATTTACAGCTGAGCTTACTAAAAATAAAACTTTAGAATCTTTATTCAGAGACATTTTTGTTGATGAATTTATTATTATTTATCTCAATTTTTGAATCGGGATATTCATAATACATATAACTCATCATTTTTATTAAATTGGCCGTAATTAACATGTTAGGGTCTATTACTGTAACTGAAATTTCTCTATATAGTTTACCTCTATACAATTCCCATTCTACTGATTCTAATTCAGTCACTACTGTACCGTCTTTTAATATACACCATTCACTACTGCTAAAATTCTCAGATTCTAATTGTTTTTCTGAATATAATTTATTTTGAACATTACAGCTCTTTAAGATAGAGGATGTTAGTATTATTAAAAATAATGCTAATGCTATTGTTGCTAGTTTTTTCATCTGTTAAATAATTTATCTAATATTTTTAATTTAATCTTGTCAATTATCGTAAAGCTATCTGGGTTCCATAGTTCTCTATCATTTAACCTATCATATACTCTATATAAAGGTCTATATAGATATAAAAAATCCCAATGATCTATTACGAATCTTTTAACCGTTGTTTTATTTGGCAACCTAAAATAAAAGGCCAATAAAGAATGATCATAATAATTTACACTAAAATTAAATAGTCTAAATCCCCAAGATTCTTGACTATCATGTAAATCTATTTGTAAAAGATCAAACTTATAATTCCACTTATGAGTTTTCCAACTTACTTTTTCTAAAATATTATTCACTATACCCATCTATTACTTTTTTAATCTTAGCACATTTTTCATACTCTTCCTCTTCTTCAAAATGTTCTAACAATTGTTCTAAATTTTCTTTTTGAATGTCGGTTGGATCAAATGGATAAACTATAAAATCTTGATTTTCACTAGCATAATTTACCTCAATATTTGATGTATTATTAGAAGTATAGATTGCAGTATGTTCTAACAAGTATTCTTCAAATGTTTTACCACTAGTAACTATATTGTACATAACATCCATTGATGCGCACCAATCATAGATAAAATCTTCATCTTTAAAATCAGGATAATCGTCAAATATGTCCATTATATAATTGAATTAACAAACTGTTCAACTGTTTCATTTGAGCTTTGAAAATCTTCTATGAGTTTTCTTAATCCTTTTCTTGAAAACGTAAATAAAGTCTCATCAGTTACTTTATAATCATAAGGTGCTTTGTATGCAATATCTTTAGTTTGCCTTAATTCGTTTAAGGTTCTTTTCTTTGGCTTTAATTCTATTTTATCTTGTTTCATACTGATTATATTAAAGTTTATTCCTTTGTTTCAACCTTTTCCCACTTGCCATCTGTACTAAGTCTAAAACTACCATAATGTTTTTGTTTCCATAAACTTGGTTCAATTAAACTTAAAAAATAAATATCGTCTCTCTCATATAAGTGGTATATTTCACCCATGATGGGTTCAAAGTTACATTCAGCATTATAAACTAATGTAGTCCACTCATATTCATTCATTAAATTATCATACTCCGCCTTAATTTCGTCCATCTTTGATTGAAAGTACTTAGACGCCTTAATTGAATTTGAATTATCGTGAATTACTGGCTTGAATGCTGGTGCACTTAGTGAAGTTGGATATGCCTTGTTTTTGGCATCATATTCACCTGTTTCTTCGTTATAAACTATATGATCAGGCTTCTTTTCCTTTGACATCGTCGGTTCCTTTTACCATTGCCTCAATCTCATCTAAAAATATCTTATCTGTCCACTCATGTCCACCTGCCAGTTTTGCTGTACATCTCCAACATGTTACCGATACTGTATCTTTTCCTACTTCCACGTTTGTGCCACAATACTTACATGCTAATTTTTTTGGTGCTTTACTATTTCTTGCCATTCTTTGTTTTTTTAGAATTAATAATTGATTTGTATACTGCTATTGGAAATGCTATTGGAAACATTACAATTGCGATCACTATGCCTAATATCATAGCAACAAACGATTTAATTACCTCGTTAAACTTTATCATCGTTTTTGTGTTTCTTTTTTCTATTATACTTTTTCTTATTCTTGTAGACATTGGGCCTCATTGCATCATAAATCTCCTTTATGGTAACACTGATGTGTTGTAAGCCTTTTCTATCTTTCATACATATTATATAAAGAAAGTAGAATTTGTTTAAACTAAAAAGGGACCCGAAGGTCCCTTATAAATTATTTATAATATTTTTACGAAACACTTATTGACCAATTATAATTATTTACTAAATTATTATAACCTGTTAAGCCGGCTCCAGTTAGATTACTAACACTTGCACCGCCAACCGTGTCAATTCTTAATGATACATTACTTTGTACATTTTGTGTTCCCCATGATGCCATTACATTATTAAGCCTTGTTTGATCCCATGTTTTTGCACCGTGACTGTGATACATTTGTGCCATATCTGTAGCAGAAGAAATATCCCAAACAGATGGATCAAAATCTAGAGTTGCACAAGCGTAAAATGCCTCCTTAAAACTTGTTACGTTACTTACATCCCAATTTGAAAGATCTCTATTAAAATCTGGACAACCAGAAAACGCTTGAGAAAGACTTGTTACGCTACTTACGTCCCAGCCCGTAATATCTGGGTTAAATGGACATGTTCCTCCCCATTGAAATTGAGCTAAGTTAGTACAAGCTGAAACATCCCAATGTTCTAGACCTAATCCAGTAAATGCTCCTTGACATCCATAAAACATACCTCTAATGTTTGTTAAATTTCCACTATTTCCAATATTTGCTAAATTAACATCACCTAAGGTTGTTGAGAAATATGCATTAGACGCATTTGAAAGAACAGGTAAATTCCAATTTTCAGTACCTGGAATACCATGTGTTGCCCCATAAAATATATTAGACATACTTTCGAGTCTTTGCGTATCCCAGTTTGAAACATTTATATTTTGTACTGATTCGGGGGTTTGTCTATATGTAAACATACTTGCCATTGTTGTAACATAACTAGTATTCCATTGATCAATTAATGGAGACCACATTGGTTCAGAAGTAGTAACTACACCACCTCCAGGATTTGCTCCCTCTGCAGCAGGGTCATATGTGCTAATATTTGCATAATCGCCGAACATATATGACATGCTAACTGTTCCACTTTGTTTAATTTGCCAATTGTTAAAATTCCAATCTCCAGTAATACCAGTCTTTTTTCTAGCGTTGTTAAACATGCTTTCGAAAGTATATACATTCGAAACATCCCAATTATTTAAATCTTGATCAAAAGAATATGCCATAAAGAACATTTGTTTCATGTTAGTAGCAGAACTTGTTATCCAACCTCCAATATTTTGATTAAAATTCCAAGCTCTTAAAAACATTGCTGAAAAACTAGTTTTTCCAGAAACATCCCAGTTTGATATATCTCCATTAAATGAATAGGCAGTATAAAACATTGAAGCTAAAGTATTTCCATCAGTAACGTCCCAATTATTTAAATCTTGATTAAATGACTTTGCGCCAAAAAACATGTTTTTAAATTTAGAAACATATGCGCTTCCAGTTGTTCTTTTAGTATTCCATGCATCATATGTTCCAACGCCTGTTACTGTAACTGAATGCGTGTCTATATATTGATCGAATGAGGTTGCACCGTGAAACATGCTTAGAAAAGTTTGACTATCACTAGTATTCCAATTCGATATATCTCCATTGAATGAGGTTGCACTATAAAACACACTTTTAAAATCATCTACGTCTGACGTGTCCCATGCAACATAAGTGTTTCCACCTACTGTAACCTGCTGTGTTAAAAGAGGTTGATTAAAAGAAGTAGCATTACTAAACATTTGATTTATACTTCCACTAACTCTCCATTTATCAATAGACTTATTAAAAGAAGTAGCATAACCAAACGTAATTGTAAAATTACTTACGCTACTCGTATCCCATGCTAATTGCCCATCAGCTCTAACCTTTGTATTAACATCTCTGTTAAATAAAGGGCATTCTCTAAATGTTGCATACAGTGTTGTTACATTAGAAGTATTCCAATTTTCAATGTTTCCATTAAATACACTACACTGCTTAAAAGTACGCAGCATATCTGTTACATTAGAAGTGTCCCAATTATCTAAATCTCCATTATAAAGAGAACATTCAAGAAATGTGGCTTGAATGTTTGTTATGTTTGGACCACAAACTGAAGAATTATTTAATGTGCTGTTTGAGTCTACTAAAGATTCACAACCTTGAAACATACTTACTAAATTAGTCATCGTAGTAAAATCAGGAGAATCTGTTGCGACAATATCCATATTTTTACAATTTGTAAACCTAGTTCCACTAGCACCATTCATAGTGTGAGTAAACTCAGTTCCCCAATGTGTAATTTGAGTAAGTTTTAAACCATGTGAAACCGTAGGTAAATTTCTATCTAAATCCCACATGCCATCTGTAACAAAATAATTGGCATTATAAACTCTAAAATTAGGATGTTGGCTAAGATCTGGTCTTAAAGTCATTTGTATTGGATATGTAACTAAATCACTTATTACAGCTGCAGCACCGTCATCTAGAATAGCCAATTCTAAATTACCAACATTTTGTGCATAAAAATCTCCATTTGCAATAGTAATAGTAGTTGTATTGCCATTTGTTACTGCACTTGTAATTTCACTCCAATATCTCTCATTGTTTAATATCATTTGCATAGCTCCACCAATTGCATCACTATAACTTGCACCTGTAACTATAGAAGCCCAATCTGTATTTGCACTATCTGTAATTGTCATAGTCGTTCCAGACACACTAAGGTTTGTCACTGTTGAGAAGTCTAATTCAATTGCAGGTCTATTCATTCCAAATGGACCAACATTACCCGTATCGTATGCTGCATCATATAATGGCATTCCAGTTCTATTCCATTTAGTATTAGAGTAATGAGGCGCATATGGGTTTATAACACCATTACCTTTAACCTCAATAATATACGTTCCTGGAGTAGAATAAGTATGTGCTATAGAGTCGTATGATTGTTGACCAATATTATTATAAGTATCAGTATTTCCATCTCCCCAATTAATTTCAGTATAATCTCCTCTACCACCTAATCTATATTGTAAACTACCGTCTCCATAGTTATTATCTCCAACTATAACTGCCATTTTTAAACCTTGTAGGACTATTCCCTTTGATTCGTCATTAATAGTGACAGACACTACTGCTTCACCATTATCTAAAGCCAATGTAAATACTTCTGTTCCTTCCGTTGTTTGATCAGCTGCTGTTATAAAACTTGCAGTAGCAGTTCCTCCATTAACTGTAAATGTTCCAGTTAATGATCCAAGTCCATCAAAGTCATTTAAGTCTATATTTGTTCCTGAAATTGTATAAGGAATTTGTGTTCCATCTGCTACATGTGCAGTATTTAAAGTTACTGTCACCGTCTGCCCTTCATCTACAGAATAATTATCTGCAGTTAATTGATATGTAGCAACAGGCGCAACTGAGTCTTTAAGAGAAACGTGTAATGTATAAACATCTTCGTCATTATGATTTTCTGGTGTTATATATGAACATGTCATTAAATTTGTAATTGGATCATATGTTAAAGTTGATTCTATTTCATCACCGCCATTCATTGTTACTAAACCATAATAAAAGTCTCCTTCTCTTTGAAAAATAACCTGTTGATTTGGAAGATCTGCACCTGTACTCACGTCGATGTGAGCTATTGTACCAGCTCCAGTAACTTCTCCATCATAATCTAAATCAGCAGCCGCTAGTGAATGAACTAATGCATCCTTTTCAACATCAGCATCTCCTGCTAATAAGTCCATTTTAATTCTTTTTGTTCTACGAACTATTCTTATTTCATGATCAGTTTCATCTGTTCTAAAATAAGCACCTAGTGCTTCTCCATGAACTGTACTGTTTAACCATGCTACAGATATGCCTGTTGCAAAATCTCCTTGATTTGCAACAACATCGACGTCTGTAAATAATTCCCAGCCTGAATTAGAGTAAAATATCCAAAGTTCGAAATTTTTATCTGTGTTAATAAAGAAACCCGTTTCACTGTCTAAATCCGTGTTACTTCCTTTTATACCTTTAGCAAATCCTTGGCTAGTTGTTGAACTAGGGATCGCACTACCTATATTTTCTTGATTATCGGCGGTCGTTATTAAATTTACGCCTGATACTAAATGTACTAGTCTTGCCATTTTATTAATTTTTTATTTTGTTTTTAGTTTTTTAATTTTTTTATATATTTGACTAATATGAAAAATGGTGAGAATGTCCTAAAACTAATCTTGCTCTTTTTCTACTATTCTTATCACTGTAACTCCTATGTGGCTGAGTAAAATTAAATTTTTTAGCAATTCTATTAGCCTTTGGATTTGTCATATTTAGAGTCTTGACTCTTTTATATGGACTACAGCTTAAAGTAAAAGCGAATAATAAAATAATTAGTCTCATTTTTTAAGTTTAGGGCTCCAATTCTTACGCAGTCTATGTAATTCTCTAAATGCTGCTTTTTCATAGTCATACATTTCTGCCCATGTTTGAGGAAAGAATCTTAAATAAAATTGACTAACAAAAACTAATATCCAACCCGAAAGGAAAGGATAACTAAATTCTGGTTGATCAAATCCCATTGCTAATAAAATTCCACTACATCCAAAAAGTGTAAACATGAGATAAAATAATAAATCTAAGTTAAAAAACGATTCAGATTTATCATGTAAAATTGGTCTATATAAGTTAATTAAAACTCTTCTAATTTTCATAGCCCATTTACCATAAGGTTTTAACAGAGTTTCTTCTAATGATTTTGCCATTTTTCTATTCTATTATTTTTATTTTAAAAGGATTCCAATTCAAATCATCCTCTTTATTATATATTTTTCTAATATATTGTTTTTCAGTATCGTCCATTTCTTCCCAGCCCATAGGAAACCATTTAAAAAAGAAAGATAAAAATCCATTTAAAGTAAATGCTAATAAAAATGGAAGGACTTCTATTAACCAATCTACATCTAATAATACCAGTATGACTGTTCCTATAATTCCGATTGACATTATATGTACAATTGGCTCTTGTCTAAATACTAAATAATTAGAATTTCTATTAATTGGCCTAATAAACCAAAGTAAAAGTTTTCTAATTTTTAAAGAAATTTTTGATCTTTTTTTTTGTAAATCCCTAAGAAACCATGCTCCATCATGCTTATTACTAAAAAAATTTAAATTCTTCATAATTTATATATCTATAAGCAACTAAAATATCTATCACCTCTATCACAAAGAAATGTAACTACGGGACCTTCTATTTGATGTTGTTCTATTAATCTTTCTGCTGCCAATATATTTGCACCGGCTGAAATGCCAACAAAGAGTCCTTGTTCCAATGCTAGTCTTTTGCTTCTTGCCCTTGCTTCTTCTGTTGAAATTGTAATTATCTCATCAACTACGTCTAAGTCTACTAAAAACTTACTGCCATCTCCAATACCTTGAATACCGTGTAGCCCAGGCTCACCTCCACTCATTACCGCAGATTCACTAGGTTCAACAGCTATTGTTTTTATGTCTTTAAATAAAGTCTTTAATCTTTTACGACAGCCCATCAGAGTGCCTCCTGTACCTGTTCCTGTAACAAAGGCTTCCACTTGTCCAAGTTCTTTATTATGCCACCATTCAATTATTTCATTACCAGTGGTATGATAATGTGCTTCAATATTTAATTTATTATGAAATTGATTACAATTAAACCAACTTTTCTCTTTACATAAGTCGTCTCTTAATTGAATAGCACTATCAAAATCACCAGCATCTACTTCAATTAATTCTGCACCGTAAAATTCTAATGTCTTTTTTCTTTCAATTGACATATTGTTTGGCATAACAATAACACAGTGCAGTCCCATTTCAGCAGCTAGCCATGCAAAACTAACTCCCATATTTCCTGAAGTTGCTTCACAAATAGTATCTCCTTCTTTTAAGAGCCCTTGTTTCTTGGCTGTATTTAATATATTGAATGCAGGTCTGTCTTTAATACTTCCTGTTGGATTGAAAAGTTCTGCCTTTGCCCAAAGATTCTTACTAATTTGAATCATTGGTGTTTTCCCTATAAAATTACTTAACATTTATTGAGTATATTTTTTTGGCGGAGAAGGAGGGATTCGAACCCCCGGTACATTGCTGTACGCTGGTTTTCAAGACCAGTCCATTCGACCGCTCTGGCACTTCTCCTTTTCCTTTTTGCGGTCTGGACGAGATTCGAACTCGCGACCCCCTGCGTGACAGGCAGGTATTCTAACCAACTGAACTACCAGACCGTTTGAGCGAAAGACGAGATTCGAACTCGCGACCCTAACCTTGGCAAGGTTATGCTCTACCAGCTGAGCTACTTTCGCTTATAAAAAAGTTACCAGACAGGGATTCGAACCCCGACTATCTGGACCAAAACCAGAGGTACTACCATTATACTATCTGGTAATAACTTTCTAAATTATATATCTCTTATAAAAAGAACTCTGTACTCCGTAGGGGAATCGAACCCCTGTTTTATGGATGAAAACCATATGTCCTAACCCCTAGACGAACGGAGCAAATATTTTAATCAAGTGCGTTATCGTTTAAAGCTTCTACTATTAGATCTCCATCTGCTCCATGGCTACCTTCCTCTAAATCTTCCCACCCATCATTTTCATTTAACATTAGATATTCAACTCCATTTGAATCTTCTGCAACTCTTACACAATACTCATTTTTACCTATCTTAATTTCATATTGATTGGTACTTGACCAGTAAACTTCCTTTGATTTTAAAACTTCTATTTCTAATTGATTTTCCATGGTTATTATATAATATTATTAATTATTGTTTATATTTATTAATTAATAATGTTCTAATTTTATTTATTTTTTTAGAATCTAATGTAGACGATATCTGTTCATCTAAATGAGATAACATTGTGTTTTCTTCTCCATCTATAAATGGTAGATATACTAAAATTTTAACGTCTTTGTTCTTTGACTTTAAACAAAATAAAATATCTTCTCCGGTTTTATCAGTTACTAAAGGTTCATCAAATAAATGTGCTAAATGTTTTTTATGAAAAACCATGCCTCCACATAAATAGTCTACATCAAATAAAGTTTTTCCTTCATTTAATAGAATCTTTCTAGTTTCTTTTTTTAATAAGATGTTAGGCGAAATGAAACCACCTACCATATCAACATATGTGCCACTATTATTTTTTTCTAAAATCCAACCGTATTGACTTATTATTGCATTATTTGTTTTTGCAAGTTCAATCATTTTTTTAAAACAATTAGACGCAGGCATTCTATCATCATCTAAAACTATAATGTAGTCAGTTTTAACATTTAATGCAAGCTGGTATCTTCCAATATATTTAAAATCATGATTAGACAAAACATATTTCCAACTAACTAATTTATTTTTATTAACAAAATCATTATATGTTTGAAATAATTCTGAATTTTTAGCTCCAAAAAAACAAGCTATTACCTTTGCAGGCTGATGAGACTGTTTTAATATTAAAGCCAATTGTTGTTTTAATAGTTTAGGCGTTTTATTAAAGTAATTAAGAAATAAAGTGTATTTTTCCATTCTTATATATCCTTTATGCATTTTTTTGTATATTTTTTAGCCAGCTCTACTGCTTCTAATTCTTTAGGGTCTGCTGACTTAAAATACTTATATCTTTCAATACTATCTATAAGTTCTTCAGTGTCTTGTAAAAAATGAATCCATTCATGAATAGTTGTATCAATAATATCTTCTACCTTTTCATGAATTAATGGATAGACCATAATCTCGTTATCAGTATAATCATATTCTCCATAACATCTATTTTGTCTTTTCCAATCTACCCAAACTTTTGGGAATTTTTTATTAGAAGGTAAGTTATGTGTACACCAATTGGCAACATTGAAAACTAAACTCTCAACGTCTTTTCTTCTCTTCCATTTTAAAGAAGTATTTTTATGCCATTTCTTTTGCATCTAACTTAAATTTAGGATGGTACCATATCATTCTACCGTTTTTATCTTTTTCTTTAGCCATTTCAGGATTGCCATAACATTTCATAAATTTATCAGTACTTGCTTTAACTCCAAATGGATTATCCCAATCCTTAATACTTCCTCCTCCATTTAAGTATGCCTCTAGTGGTATTGTATAGCAAAGTTCTGTTATTTCATTAAAATATATTGATAGTGCTTGTCTTGCTATTAAAAACGGATTTAAGTTTGGAATTCTATAAATAATTTCTGCTCTTAAATAATTACCAATACCATTAAAGTATTTTTGATTTAAGAGAACTTCACAAATTGGCTTGTTAAATGCAGGTTTACCTAAATTATCTCTGAGATTATCACAAAATTTACCAAACTCAGTAGTTGGATCTGGCCCTCTATCTTCTGACCAATAACTATTTGGCCACCATTTACCAAATCTTCTTACATCTACAAATGATAGAGACGTGCCATCATGTGCCTCAAATATCAAATGACTGTGTTTATGTTCTTTTCCTGTTTCAGTTAATCTGAAGTGACCAGACATACCCATAGACATTCTGATAGGGTACTGATCCATATATAAAATTAGTTCTTTACCTCGGCTCTGTGCAGTTATGCCATAATCTTCTCTTGGCATTATAAGTTTTTCCCATTTATGAACTGGATTCTTTTTAGGACTTTTAAATGATTTTCCCTTTGAGGCTTCGTTAATATAGTCTGCTGTGAGTCTGAGTTCGGCTAATTCTGGCATGTTTTTTAGTTTAAAATTATATTACCAAGTGAAAAAATGTTTCAACCAGGCAAACAACCCATTAACTTGTAAAACTGCTAAATTCCATTGTTTTTTCTGTGCAGTTTGAACTAATACGCATGCAAATCCTAAGATGTATAATGTAGGCTCAACAGTCCACTGTGCTGCAATTAAAAAGCCAGCTCCCATATAACCTACCCTAGTCGCCATTCTCTCTGCTGGAGAAAGTTTCTTATTTGCGACCATCATCTTTAATATCTTTCTTTTCATTTTTAACTTCTCTTGAAAATGCAAATTTATAAAGATGCAATTCCTCTAAAGGAATGTCTCTAATATATTTTATCCTTTTCTTTATTTTTTATCGGTAAATGGTGCCTTGAATAATAATCTATTTCTTCAGGCTTTTCCGATGTTTCTTTACTAAATACTTTAAATAAAACAAAAGTAACTGTGATAAAAAAACCAACTACAAAAATAATGCTATCCATTATTTGGGCTGAGTCTATATTTACTAAGTCTATAATTAATTTCATTTTAAAATTTTAGTTTTCTTTTTTTGTTTGACTGGTGGAAACCTACCCCAATTTCCATGTCCATCATAATCAATGTCGTCTTTTATACTAAACTGGCTTTCATTTCTTTCTTCTTCTCTTTTATTAAAGATCCAAAAGAAAATGTAAGTTGTTGTAATTGAAAACCCAACTACGAATATAACAAACCCAATCATTTTTCTAATTCCTTTATTATTTTTTCAACTCTTTTTACTTTTTCAGATTTTCCATGTTCCTTCTCCTGTATCTTGTGCTGTGTGTTTATCATCCTCACTAGGAAAAACATGTAAGTCGCAAATATAACAAAGCCTACGGTGAATATTGCAAAATCCATAACTTTAATTTTTAGTTGTGTTAAAGAAATTTGCAAGACCTAAGATTGATGGTACCCAAATACCAACAAACATTCCTTCGTCTTTCATGCCACTAAACCATAGCGTAACTGAAAATAAAAAGCTTAAAAAAGCTAATAAAATCGGGTAATATTTTTGTAAAAATTCCATAATTTATTTTTTTAATTGTTTATAGTTATATAAAGAAATTTAAAAATGTTTAACTTTGTTTAACCTTGTTTAAACATAATTAAAGACGTCTTTAAATATATCATTCTGTACTCTCTTTAAATATTTCTTTCTAGTTTTAACGGATGCAAATGGCACTGACCAAAATTGTCTTGTTCTTGAAAAAAGAAGAGACGGCTTCCAGCCAAAGACAAAAGTATAAACTCCCATGACAAGTCTAAGCTTGACTGAATTAAGATACAACGTTAAAACGGGAAGAGCGGGAGCTCCATGTGTGATATATGTTCTCACCTTTTTGTCTTTTAATCTTGGAACTGGAATGCCGTATGTTTTTGTAATAGCTTTAAAATCATATGCAAATCCTGGTGTAAATACCTCATCAAAGAAAACTTCAAGTCTTGGTGTACATCTAAACCACCATACTGGTGAAATAATATAGATGTGAGTAGACCATGTTATCCAATCTTTATACTTTTGCATTAGCTCTTCTCTTGGCCTAACATAGCTTTCTCTGTATAAGTCAGCTACTTTAATCTCTGCATAAGGTTCAAGATTCTCTTTAATCTCCTTAAAGATGCCATTGTAGCAAAATGACTTTTCATCTGGATGTGATATAATTATTAATGCCTTCATTTTTTTATTAAATTTCTTATTATGTAAGAGGAGACTACTATAATCATAGTTATCATTAAAGCAGCATCTACGCTCATTATTTCTTAAATGTATATTTTGTAAGTTTTTTAACTCTTTCTTTGAATTTTCTCATTTCTAAGTCAACTCTCTTAGTTACTTCATCTTCAACAAAATCATCAAATTCTCTATTTAATTCTTTAGAGTCTAAGTCTTCTTTTTTCATTAAGTATAATTCTGTAGCTCGGCTTTTTCTAAAAGCTTGGCTCATTACTTTTAACGCATTGTATAAAATACCAATTGCAATTAGTAAAATTCCAATAATAATACCCAATAAAACCTTTTCAAATAATGTTAAGCCTCCTGGCTGAACTACAACCTGTTGAGTTGCTGCAGGTGCAGGTTGGTTTGCAACAGCTTCAGCTTTTTTATCATTGTATTGTGCGAGATATGCTGTAAGATCTACAATTGCTTCATCGCCTAAATGTTCATAAGCCGGCATCGCCATTCCGTTATATTCTTTAAAAATTTGATTTGCGTGCTTGTCGCCGGATGCTCTTAATTTATTATTGTTTTTAATCCATGCCTTTGTCCAATCTTCTCCTTGATTTTTTACAACATTTTTTAGAGCCGGTCCAACTACCTTCTTTTCCATATTGTGACATGATGCACAATTGTTTTTAAATAGTTGTTTACCTTTGTCATAGTCTTGAGCCATGACTTGTGTTGATAATAGTAATATAAATAGTATCTTTTTCATTTCCCGTTTTTAATTAGATTAGTAATATTTATCTTATTAAAAACTGGTAAAATGTTTAAAGTTTAGATACTTTGTTTAAACATTTTATGAGTGTTCAATATTTTAATTAAACAATGATCCTATTTTTAAACACTTGTTTAAGCTGCGATACCTTTTCCTAAAACAAGAGGAGCATCTTCTCTATTAATATTAATCTTAAAGTGACTGTCAAATTCTCTAATAATTAATTTTTTATTTGTGTAGTTTGTGTAGTTTTTCCAAACATATGATTGCACCTTGTTATAAAGTTCTGGGTTTTCTTTTTGTACGTCCATTTTTAAGAGATATTTTTATTATAATATATCTTTTAAACTCTTAAGAATTATCCTTTATTTATTACCCTTCTTATATTGTACAATAAGATCAAGCGCCGTGCTTTCAAATTGGGTTAATAATAGCTCTGTATTTGCAATTACACAATGTCCGCCAATGCCATCTGTAGGTGGATATAAATTTGGTCTTACAACTCCTGGCATATCTAATTTAATATATCCAGAATTGTAAGTTTCTGTCCATTTATTAATCACGTCAAAATCAATATTGTGTTTATCACACATTTTCTTCATTTCCCCGTGCCATGCAATACATAAGCCGTAATATGTAGTACTTGTTAATTTAGCTAATTCTGTGGCATCTGAGTTTTCTACCTCAATCCATTTTATACCTAATTGACTATAATGTTCTTTTGCTATTTCTAAATCTTTTAAGTTGTTATAGCCGATAAATTTATAGAATGTTTCTATACCTTGTTTTAGATTTGGATGAATACCTCTTACTGGTGAATGGACACATGGTCCATTTAATTCTTTAGTAGTTCCAACAGGAACAGTAGAATGTATTATTGTAATTTCAGGTTGATATTCGTTAATGTACGTATTTGTAATTTCTACAAATTTTACTGAATAGGGTAAGCATATGTTTAAGATTCTAACCTTTGATTTTATAGTGTCTAGTTTTAAATCTTTAATCATAGGTTCTATGTTTTTGGCTTGATATACCCTAGCTAATGATGAACCTATTTCACCATTTCCAATTATTGCAACGTCCTGCATAATATTATAATTATTTTTAATATATTATATATTTCTTAATTTTAAGAATTATCCTTTATTTTTTTAGCACCAAATAACATCGCTATAAGAGTAAATGTAAAAATGCCACCATCAACTGGAATACAAGGTGGTGGCCAACATGGTGGACCTGGTGGAGGAGAAGGTGGACCTCCTGGTTCTGGCCCATGAGGACCTAAAGGCGCCATTACATTTATTGATACTAATAAAAATAAAATCGTTAATATTCTTTTCATAGATAAATTTTACTATTTCTCCAATGACGAAAAGAATTTTCTATCTCTTCATCAACTTTTGCTTCTATAGTATTTATCACTTTTTCTTGTTTAGGCCTTAGCGCATCCATGACCCTCTTAAGTTTTTGATATTGTAGGCTTGAAATTTCAAAATCTTTCTTTGCTTTTTCAAGAGTCGAATCAACTCGATCCCAATCTTCTAACTCTACCCACAACATGCATTTTTCACCAACCTTATTAAAATTAGCTTCACTACCTATCTGGGTTAATGAACATCCCTTGTCTATTTTTGTCTTGTATTTTGGCTGTGAGCCACTTCTCATGCCTCGTAAGGTACCGAAACCTACGCGTTGTGATAGTTTATTAATCTTAGCTGCATCCTCTTGAGGCATGATTTGGATAGTGTTGCCTGTTTTGTGATAGACAATATCAACACAACCATAACGTTCTACATCTGAGCAATCAACACAAACTTTATAGCCAAGATCTACTCTGCCCTGTGGTATTTCTTTTTTACAACTCTTACAGTTCATATTAAAATTTAATTACAATTCCTATTGTAACCATTCCTAAACCAACACCTTGCATTAGTTGATTAGGGCCTATTGAAAAACCAGGTCCTTGAAAACTACGACCATTGTTATTATTAAATTGTTGTATGGCTAATCCGGTTGCAAACATTCCTATACCTGCACCAACTAAACATAATTTAGTTTTAATTAGTTCTTTGTCTTTAGTTACCATTCCATTTTTACCAAACACTACTTTACTAAAAGGAGTATCTCTAGAAGGATGGTTAGTTGCAAATGTAGATAATGATAATAAGACTGCTATTGATAATGTGATTATTTTTTTCATATTTAAGTTTTAATTTATAATACTAATATAACTATTTCCGGTGACCCGTGAAAATTTTAAGGCAACTTTTTTCATAAAGTTATTAACAATTCCATTTTTTAAATTCTTTTTTACTAGTATGTTCACATAAATGATCTTCAACTTCTAATAATCTTGCAGCCATAAATGTCATATCATTTATAATTTGTAAAACTTCTTTAACAGAATTTAATTTAGTGTTCATTAATTTATCTGCAATTGCTTTAACTCCTCCATTCATATGTTCAACATGAATTATTCTGTTAATTTTAAAATTATTTTTTAATTTATAATTAAGTCTATAAATTTCAGAGGTTGTCATATATTCATTATACTCACAACCTATTTCTTTTAATTTTTCTTGTAGTCTTTTCGTTAAAAGTACTTTATAATTTTTATGGATTCTTCGAACGGCCCTACTTACAGAATCTCTTGCTGTAACAATGTGATAATTTTCAACATCTTGTAAAGCAATTAAAGAACCATATAAGGAAATAGCCCTTGTATTTGTTTTAAATTCTTCTAATTGTTTTTTCATATCTTAAGAATTAATTATAGTACTAATATAAACAAAAAAAGCGACCCGTGAAAATCCAGGGCCGCTTTTTTCAAAAGTTATTAACAATTTTATTTTTTTTCTAATACTTCGTCGTTGCTTTTATTTATTCTATGAGCATTTTTATGTTCACTCCATAAATACCCACACAACGTTCCGCATACAAATGATAATAATATTAATACCTCTAATGTGTATTTTATTTCTTCAGAAAGTAGCATTGTCTCGAACATATTTTTTAATTTCAAGAGTTATATATCATTACTTCTTTTTGTTTTTCTTTTTTCTTATTTTACCTTTCTTTTTATTTCTTATTGCAATTTTTCTAAGCACTTTAAATTTTCCATGCTTATACAATTCAGTAATGGTAGGTGATGCCCACAATAAACATATTGCAATTATAAATATCCAATCTAATATTCTCATAATTTTAAAATTATTGAGGTGCCCTAACACTTGACCGGCAGTCATTGTGAACGAGAAAGGATTCGAACCTTTGACCGATAGCTTAGAAGGCTATTGCTCTATCCAGCTGAGCTACTCGTCCGTGAGTATAAGGCACCTCGGGTTTTTGCTTCCTTGGTCTTTATTATATGATAAAAAGGGAGTTTGTTTAAATTTTAGTACCCAGGGCGGGACTTGAACCCGCACGAACAAATGTCCACAAGATTTTAAGTCTTGCGTGTCTACCAATTCCACCACCTAGGCATTTATAATTATATCTATAAATCCCAAAATGTTTTTCTTTTCTTAGAAAAACTTTCTTTAATTTTTAAGATTATTTTAATTAGCCAATCCCTCATCCTTTGTAACTACTTTTAAGTGAGACTGTATGATTAAATGAAAGTTCCTCAGATCTTTCTCTAACATAATAACCATTTCTCATAAACTGTACAGGATAACCATTTGTTAATTTAACGAATGGCTCACCATATGCAAGTGTTGACATTTTCTTATAGCCATCAAAATTGTGTATTAATATTTCCTCACACTCGTTCATATTTACCCAATGAATTGTACCTTTTACTTTTCGGTCTAGTTCCATGCCTGAAAAACTCTTTGGATCATATTCAGCAATTACCTCAACCACGTTTCCATCTTCATCTTTTACACAATCTACTGCTTTTACTACGAAGAGTCCTTTCAATCTAACTTCTCCTTCAATTTTAAGTCTATGGTATTTTCGGTTGGCTTCTTCTCTAAAATCAGCACGTTCAATCCAAAATTCATTAGTATAATTAAGTAGTCGACTACCATCATCTGAATTACCGGGATTATTTTCTATAATTACCTTACCGAACTTGTTTAAATTTCTTATTGTTAATTTGAGTGGATCTAGGACAACCATTTGCCTCACTGATTTTTCATTCAGTTCTTCTCTTAAACATTCCTCAAGTAAATGTCTTTCAATTTCTGATTCACGCTTAGTTACACCAACCTTGGCACAAAAATTCTTAATCGAATCAGACGTAAAGCCTCTTCGTCTTAAGCCACTCAATGTTGGCATTCTTGGATCATCCCAACCATCAACAATTCCTTCATCTACTAATTCTTTTAAATGTCTCTTACTTAGTTTAACACCTTCAATATTAAGTCTTGAGAATTCTATCTGTCTTGGATGAGGTTGCTCTAATTCTAATGCATTTAATAGCCACTCATAAAAAGGCCTATGTTCCTTAAACTCTAATGTACAGAGTGAATGACTTATTTTTTCATACCAATCTGAAAGAGGATGTGCAAAATCATACATTGGATAGGCTTTCCAAGTATCTCCAGTATTATGATGAGTCGCATCTATTCTTCTATAAATGACAGGGTCTCTCATTAAAATATTTTGGTGTTGCATATCTATTTTAGCACGTAATACACTATCACCTTCACCTTTACACATTTTATTAAAGAGGTCTAAATTTTCTTGAATAGATCTTGTTCTGTATGGACTATCTTTACCTCCATTCTCCAGGTCACCTTTCATCTCTCTAATTTCTTCAGATGTAGAATCATCCATGTAGGCTTTATCAGCCATAATTAAATTTTCAGCACATTCATGTAGGAATGTAAAATAGTCTGACGTGTAAAGTGGCTCACCATAGTCAAAGCCTAGCCACTTAATGTCTGCTTCTATTGAATCTGTAAATATTGAATCTTCTGCTAATGGATTTGTATCGTCAAATCTTAAATTGCAACCTACCTTGTATTTTTCT
>VMHT01041923.1_pt1 | contig 22974 bp, 53 predicted proteins | sample 4693611 | NCBI WGS metagenome assembly VMHT01 (sample SAMN12280063, study PRJNA550983) | marine metagenome | isolation source: seawater sampled from same location over 5 years 0.02-0.2 micron viral filtrate | place: USA: collected off the coast of southern California halfway between the port... ...
GTTAGCATACCTTAAATCACGCTCTTTTTTGCGTTTTGCGGCTGCTGAAGATAACTTTTGTTTACCCATTTAATTCTTTTTACGTATATAATACTAATTTACACGCTTTTTACCGTTTTTACAAGTGTAGGAGCGACATTTACCTGCTATTATATATACCTTAACTGGCTACCGTCGCATATTTTATATACCCAAATAATTTAGGGGGTGTGTTTTTAAAAAAAGCATCAGATATTTGGAGTTTTGGGGTTGTATACATATTTTTAGCCACACCGCGCTATATCGAAATCGATTTTTATTAACCGGGTTCCCCCCTTTTTTCCTGGATTGTGCGGATCTTTTGGCTTTTGCCTGGGTTTCCCTGCAGATTTTCGGGACTTTCCGGGCGGCGCAGCTAGCGCCAGCGTGTATAGCAAACTGCCCCTGCCGTTTTGCAGACTAACCACGATCCTGTACCGATAATATATTTGAATCTAAAATTACAGATATGAAACGTAAATTCAATCACAAAAAAATAATCGTCGGCGTAATCGTAACGGCTTACCTGACCATGCTAATCGGCGGTATCATAACCGTATTGTCTAACATTGATTCCATATCGTACGGGATCTTTATGTAAACCTAATAACTATGAAAGTAAGAATTGATACAAAAAACTGGATGGGTAATTACAACTCAACGATCAAGACCTTTAACAGTGAGGGACACCTGAGTAACTACATCCGGTTCATGGGTCACCATGAGATCTATTCGAAGATCATCGGGGTTGAAATCCTTACAAACTAAGTACGATCCCTTACTGATAATATAATTGAATCTAAAATAAATAAAATGAAAATAGATATTGATACACTCCGAGAAGATTTATTCACTGACTTCATCCAAGAATATAACCACTTGACTAATGATCAAGTCTCTGAACTAGTAGACATCGAATTAAATAAAATAATCAATAAGACCTAAGGGCACCGCCCTGCGGTGTATAGCACCGCGTATAGCATTTACAGACTAACCACGACTACACTTCGATAATATATATGTAAAGTATTAAAATTATGAGTATAAATGACAAACTAAAACAACTGTACCAAAGATACGACTTCTTAATTGATAACGACAGATGGGTACAAGCTAAGACAATTCAAAATGAAATAAAAGAATTAGAATTGTTACGTGAAGAAAGTTACACAAACTAAACACGAAGTCAAGTAGATAATATAAATGTAAATAAATTAAAATAAATAATTATGAGTAAATTAAATAACACACTAGTAAGCAAAAGATTTATTATTCGCAAATCTTTAATCGGTAAAAATGTCAATGTCTCATTCACAGACTATGACGGTAAAGTACACAAGTACTCACATGACAAAGTATACGAGTTATGTAAAGAAAGATTCGACAACATGGCATGTTTCAAAAAGTACAAGTACTACTCTCAAACATTCGCACTACCGAAGTTTGTACGCGAGTTAGGTGATGAGGTTCTAGTCAAATAGAACTTCACCCCTAGCGGGTACGGTGATTGGAAAAGCGCATTGCTGCACGAAGTACGTCACCGTTCTCGTGTATAGCATATGTATAGCAAAGTGCGGTGAAGTGATGAAGTGGCAAGCTCGGTAAGTAAGTGGCTGGGAAGGAAAAGTGCGACACTAGCCTGTTATTAAAGATACTTAACTAGCTAATGTCACATTTTATTGCTACACTATTCTATTAGATGAACAGAGAGGTTGTGTTACACCTGCCCTATACTTTTATATTCCATACTAACTATATATTTTTTTTTACAGTTTGAATACGAATCGGTGACGATAATATATATGAAACTTTAAAACACATTACTATGGATATAGATATAGACAAGTACATAGACTGGTACAGTATTACTGATGACTATGAGTTGGACAGTGGTGACATTTCACCTGAAGATTACTTCAAACTTCAAGAGATATTAGAACGGTATATTAAAACAAATAAATAATTATGAGAAATATAAACCTTACTGAAAACGATTGTACTTTCGTACACTATGTATTACGCCACTACGCTAAGACCACACCGAATTTAGATAGTGAAGACAGAGAAGAGATATATGAAGTAGCAAGTAAATTTAAATAATATGAAGTTAGTAAATGTAAGTGAGAAAGGTACACTTAAATTCAAACTAAGTGATGGTAGGTTTTTATTAAACTACACCTCAGGTTATGTAAGAATAGACTACGGTGGTGATCGACTATACCAAATCAATAAGAAAACTAGTTATACCCCACCTAATAGTAAGTACAAGTACTATACTAGAGTGTTAATACCTAACCCCGCTGATCGATACCAATATTGTGTAGAGTGGGTAAAGAGAAATGTAAAATAATTAAATAAATAAAGTTATGAATATAAAAGAATTGAAAGTTTTAGATAGAGTATTTCAAAACTACCTAGACTATAACGACGATGATGAAGAGGCTAGAGACTTATATTTAGAAATGTTGTCTCCCCTTGAGTACGATATAGTAGAGAGAGATATTTGTACAAACTAAATACGAACACTAATTGATAATATAATTGTAAAAACATTAAATATGAATAGTATAAAATTTTTAAAAGATAATAAAATAAGATTAGGTGAAGTTGTTTATAAACCTTACCTGATCGGTAACCTACCACCGAGCTTTGCATTCAAAGAAGAATGGAAGACAGACGGCGACGGTAACGACTATGTAGTCGAAGGTATACGCGAATGGTTTAACTTTAAAGGATTTACCTATGTCAGTGAGTAATATGAAAGAGCTATTAGCTTACAGTGCGGCGAAAAAAACCGAGCGTGCTGAAGAGTGGCGCGCAGAGCGGCTAGCGCATGGATATTGTAGAGGTTTAAACCACCGCGAATATATGCGGTACAGAGTCAGCGGTAAATCAGTATTCCGCAAAGGTAAGAACTTTTCTCACCGCGAACGGTGGAAATATACAAACTAAATACGAACACCTAACGATAATATAAATATAAAATACAAAAATTATGCCAAATATGAGTTATTGCAGGTACGAAAATACCTCGCTAGATATGCAAGATGTAGTAAATACATTATACGACAGTGATGTCGATGAAGACTTAAGTAATTACGAGCAACGTGGCTTAAGAACCATACTCGAACTAGCTAAAGAAATAGTAGGTATGGAAGACAAGATAGATAACATACTTGAAAATCAAGAGCAATGGAGGTAGGTTGGATGCAGACAGAGTTAGAAATATATGGTGTAAATATAGTTGTAGATTATGATTATAATGCCGGTGAAGATATGGTAATGTATTATCCAGACGGTTCAGGGCATCCAGGTGAGCCACCGTCAGTCGAAATAAATGAAATATACGTAGGTGATGTTGATATTTATGAGCTAATGCATGCGGATATGTTAGATTATATAGAGCAGAAGTTAATAGAAATAAATTATTAAAAAATGTACATAACAGTATTAGATTTTACCGATGGCAGAATATATCAGTATGATGCTTGGGAAGGTGCTCTTTCGCACGACGACTACGAAGCTTTCCTTGACCTTAAAGGTCATAAGCTAAACAGTATTGAATGGATGGTTCATGAAAACGGTGAAATAATTACAAACTAAACACGAAACGCATACGATAATATAAGTATGAGAAAATGTAAATGTAACAATATAATACCGGCGGGGCGAGTAAACCTCGGGTACACTACATGCACAACTTGTTCAGACGTTGAACAGTATAGCTACGTACCCATTATCGCACATAAGACCGGTAATACTATTCAAATCGTCAGTCAAGCAACCAGCGCAGCAGTGCACAAGTCTTGGCGGCGTAAATGAGGGGCATCCAATGCGGGGTACACACCGGTAAATGACGCGCGGCCCCTCTACTGGGCGTGAAATGGTTATAAGCTAAGTACAGACCCCAGACGCGGAGGTTGGCTGAGACGCTTAATGCAGGTTCGATTCCTGCCACGTCCACTAAAATTATAAATTATGAGTAAACATGCTTGGAATACCACCGGTTACAACGGATGGAGTAATTACGCAACCTTTCGTGTTCACAACGATATACTAAACGGTTATCAGTGGGATGAAGGCGAGGATATATACGTAGACTTACTAAAAGCAATAGTAGAGAATACGGTATTTGAAAACAGTGGGGCAGTTGGTTTGATTGTAGACTATGCTAACCTGTTCTTAAATAATGTAGATTGGAACGAACTAGTAGAAACATACAACTATGACAGACAAGCAAAGTAATCAAGCACTGCGATTAGCGGAACTTAAAGATAAGTACGGAATTGTTTTACATGGCAACTCCGATGCTATACATCTCCTCGATCGCGTCGAAACAGTAATACGCGACCAAATACTTGAAACGATAACCGAAGAAATGTTTGAAGACGGTATAGTTGAAGAGACCGACGATAAGTATAGTTTACTATTATCTGTACTATACTACGAGCTAATTTACAAACTAAACACGAATGGACACAGATAATATAAGTATGAAAGAAAAAGCAACACTATATAACAGACTCAATCCCAACTACTTAAGTAAGTTAGTTGAGCGACGGCAAGACTTTCCAAATATGGTATCCGAAGCTGAAAGAGCAATGAATGAAAACGTGTGGGTGATTAGCCTTACCGTTGGCGAGATGTGCACAATATGTGACGTACTCGAAATAGACTGGAACAATATATTTTTAATTTTTGAATATGAATAAATACATTACAGACGAGTTAATCGAAGAACGATTAAAGAAGCGAGACCTGTCTTCATACGACGGTTATGGAGCAGAAGACGAAGATGAAGACTACAAAAGGTTATGTAAACATTATGAATTTGAACTAACCGATCAGTGGGGCGGTACAATTGATTATTATTTGTATACTGAAACAACTGCAGACGGTTATGAATTATGGGTCGCAACTGATAATGACAAAGGTGACGTTAGCATAAATGAAGACGTTCACTACTACGACAGTGACCTTTCAGAAGTTCTTACAGAATGGATTAGATACGGAGATTGCAGAATATATGTTGACGATATGGAAACGTATTATGTAACCGAGGCACTAGAAACTATGTGGGAAAACATGATTGATAGTATTAAAGACGAAATAATTATTGAATTAGAAAAAGAAGGATATGAGTACGAAAACACAGAAGCCGTTACCTAAGTGGTTTGACGGACAAGTATATACAGAGGGTAGCACAGTATCGAACCCTTACACCGGCGATAAAGCCGAACTATCAGCAGAAGAGTTATCAATGTATGACGTAATCAAAGGCGCTGAATTTGCACGAAGCTATAAACTTTTGCAGAAAGGTTTAGATTGGTTTAGACAAGCAAACCCCTCTGCATATATGACATTATTAGATTAGTTATGAAATATCCAGACGCAAATAAACACTTTTGGGCTAGTATGACAAAGAGTGTTATTAGAATAGCAGGCTATTGTCTCATTCCAATAAGCATAGAATCTGCAGCAGGAGTGCTAATAGCCAGTGAAGTAATTGGAGTATTAGAAGAATTAGTATGAATTTATTAACACAGAACGGGAAACTCAAGAAGACAAGCAAACAATTGGGAGCACGTGTATTCAATTTCGGAATACCGGCTTACAAGTCTGCGTCCGGCAAACTTACTTGTCCTATGGCTGATTCCTGCGTAAAGTTTTGTTACGCTAAGAAGGGAGCATACATATGGAGCAACGTACAGCCAGCGTTTGAAAAGCGCTATCAACTTACCAAAACGGATGAGTTCGTAGAGGCAATGAACGTAGAGATTAAACGCAAGCGACCAGACTATGTACGGGTCCATGATAGCGGAGACTACTACAGTCCCAAATATCTAAAGAAGTGGATCGAGATTGCTATACACAACCCGTCTGTTAATTTTTACAGCTATACTAATATGGTAGATATGTTTCACAAAACCGATCTGCCACCTAACTTCGATATTATATTCAGTGATGCCGGTAAGCAGGTGCATATGATTGATTATGAGCAAGATAGGTATACAAAGATATTCAAATCCGATCAAGAGTTAGATCGTGCCGGGTTTGTAAACGCAAGCAAGATAGATTTATTTGCGACGAAATGGTTCAGTAAGAACAAAAAAATCGGATTAGTATATCACTAATTTACAAACTAAACACGAATGGACACTGATAATATAAAAGATAAAGCACATACAATGATATGGGCACGATTGCATACTGCAGAACTAGATTTGCAAAAAGCAAAAGACTGGGATGGCAGAGGCTATTTAGATACAGACGTAAGCTTTGAGGAAACAAAAGAGGCACATATCGGAATGGCGCGTAGACGTGTAAACATTTATCATTACTTACTAACACTAATAGAAAATGATGACAAATGAAGAAATGGAACGTTTAGCTGATCTTATAGTTACAAAAATAATAGAACAGCAAAACGAAATTGATGCAGCTTTTTTTGAAGGTATGAATGAAGCTATTGATAAAGGTGCAGAATTTTCAATTGAAAGTCAAGAAGACATATTATTAGGTGAGCTTGCAAGATTGCAAACTATACTAGCAAAATATGAGTATGAAGAAAAATATGAAAAAGCAGCAATAATAGCAAATAAAATTAAATGGTTAGAAAACAAAATAAGTAAATTATGAGCAAAATAGGAATTGAAACAATAACAGTAGACTCTAGCTTAGTATCAGTAATGACATACGCTAGAAAAGCAAAGATGTTGTATGTAACATTTAAAAACGGTACAATATATTTGTACAACAATGTAGACCATGCAACCTATGAAGACGTACGTAATTCAAACTCTATAGGTAAAGCATTACATAAAGAAGTGTTTGGTGTATTCAAATATGAAAAACTGTAATGAACGGAGATAAACATATATGGGAAGGTTGGACTGTTAATAACTTTATTGAAAGTGTGGAGCCATTCTTTAAATCACAAATGGACGGAGGCCTATGGGGCTTAAACCATTCTGGTGGCTTTAAGGATAAAAAACACTTGAAAAAGTTTATTAAAGAAAACCAACCATACTATAAAAAACATATACCAGAAGTATATAATTACTTTCTTAAAAAATCGGGATTATGAATTTATTTTATCTTGATAGAGACCCTGTTGTTGCCGCGTCTTATCATTACGATAAGCATAAGGTCAAGATGGTCTTAGAAGCAGCACAGATGCTTTGTACAGCTCATCACGCCTTAGGCGAAAAGTATGAATACGATACTAGCTATGTGCCATACCGCAAAGCACATTTAAATCACCCATCAACTATATGGGTACGATCAAGTGCTGAACAATATGTGTGGGCATATAACTATATGATGGCTTTAGGTAAAGAGTACAACAAACGTTACAACAAAACGCATTTGACTATTGACAAGTGCCGTGACGTGCTATACACTTTGCCAAAGTACATTTCAATGAATAAATTTCAAGAACCACCACAATGCATGCCTGACGAGTATAAAGTGCCAGGTGATAGCATCAGTGCTTACTGGAATTATTATGAACAGGACAAATATAAAATAGCAAATAAAGATGAGCAAGTCATTGTACGACCACTTTATGTCAACGAATGTGTTTAACATTGCAACTAAAGTAAAACAACAACAAAAAAAGAATGGGCAAAGTAAAAGAGCTGTTCCAGCAAATGAGAGAACAGGAATTAAACGATAAGTTCATAAATGAACATTTTTTCTTTTGCACACTTCGCGACGAAGACAGCGACGATAGCAAGATAAATAAATAGAATAAGAAGCTAATGTCACGTAACATGAGGTACTTAAATAACAATAGAATTATATACAGGAGAGGTCCAATCAATGACCAACCTAGCGAAACCTTTGAGTGGGGCGTATTCTATGAGTCGGGTACACATGAGTGTTACGAACTATTTAGGAGTAAGGCTAAGATAACAAGTTACAAGTCACTAAAATGGCATTTGCTTGTTCTCTGGTACCTTAACCCACAACTCGACCAAGATAAGTTTGAACAGCTTGCATACTACATAGCAGAGAAGGATAATGGTTTTATAACCTTTTCAATACCTGAGATGCTACTCAAAAAGATTATTTATGATGTGAGCATGGAAGACCTTGAATATCCGCCAAAGAATAGGATTAGAAAAGTTATATTTAAAGACACTACTAATCTTACTAAATCTGAAAAGCTATCGATAGTAGGCAAGCTAATTGGTCGTAACAGTAAAGCGCAACCAGAGGATATATACGAAACAATGTTACTTATCCATGATAAAAACAAAAAGATTACAATAACAGAGATTGCACGGATATTAAATGTGTCAACCCGTACTATCTACAGAAACATGACGCATGAACTTACAAAAGAAAAAGAACTTTTGAATGAAGAAATATAATGTACAGAACTATATTCGGTATAAAGAAGACTTAGGGGTAACTTTAAAATTAATACCTAAAAAAGAATTCTACGAATATACAAGAAATGAGTTGATTTCAGTATTTTTACCACTTGTAGAAAACATAGCAAGAAAGTTTTCAACTACTCAGCAGGCATCAGGTGTAATGACTATCAATGATCTTATACAGGAAGGAGCTATTGGTTTAACCGCTGCTGTTGACCGTATTGAGTGGCAAACAATACATGAATCAGATGACAAAGAAAAAACACTTAAGTCTTTCTTTGCAAAGCGTATTCGCGGTGCTATTCGCAGAGCTATTGATATAAACAGAGGTGACATGCGCATACCTGAATATAAGCTAAATGATATTCGAAAAAACTTTGGTAAAGATCGTAAAATAGTGCAAACATTTTTTAATCAAGTGTTTATGTCTATTGACGAAAACTTTAATGACGAAGGTGATAACCCTTTGTTTCAAGTACCAGATAAATCAGAGCCGTATAATATTGCATTACTAAATGCTTACCTGTTAAGTATAATGAAAGAGCACTTAACAGATAGAGAATATGAAGTATTACGCATGAGTTATGGTTTAGACTGTGATAAGTACCCGGCTAAAGATATTGCAAGTAAATTAGGTATAGATGGCGTAAGCAATTATGTACGTGTATCTGAGCTTAAAAAGTCAGCAATTGAAAAGCTTATAGATAATGTTTCACCTAACCAAGTTATTGATTATCTTTAAGTTAGAGCGTAAAACAAATTGTAAACACGTAATTATATATATATGACTATCCACGAAAAATTAAGTAAAATTCAAAAAGAATTCAAAGCGAAGAAGTCACGCTTTAATTCATTCGGCAAGTATAACTTCAGATCCGCCGAAGACATTCTCGAAGCACTAAAACCATTCAATGAGAAGTATAATGTATACTTTAAAGTTGATGAGAACTATTTAGGTGATGCTATTATAGAGTCAACAGCTACTATTGTAGACGCTGATGGCGCTATGGAAATTACTGCGTCGGCTATAGTTGGAGTAGACTTGAATCAAAAAGGTATGCAAGTACCTCAGCAGTTTGGTTCCGCTTCGAGTTATGGTAAGAAGTACGCGTTAGGAAACTTACTATTGATTGACGACACTGCAGATGCAGATGCTACAAATACTCACGGTAAGGAGGTAAAGGCAAAGCCAACCCTCGACATAAACACCGAAGCTTTTACAAAAGCAAAACAGTATATTGAATCCGGTGGTACATTAAAAGCCATCAACCAAAAGTACAAGCTAACACAAGCAGCACTAGCTGAACTGAAAAAGCTTGAGACAATAGAGGTATGACAAAAGCAGAAATTATCGAGAACCTTAGAAACGATGAGCTATACTACGGTAAGTTCGGTAAACAGTATCTAAGTAACTCTGATATAGGTACCTTACTGGATGATCCTTTGAAGTATGGCACTCCATTGAAAGCATCACCTAATTTAGTTATAGGCAGTTACTTTCACACAGCTATACTGGAGCCAGGAAAGTTAGAGCGTTTTAAAATTATAGACGCTTCAACCAGAGCGGTTAAAAAGTATAAGGAGTTATCAGGCGGTGAAATGTGTATGCTTCAACATGAAGTAGACAATATAAATTTTATGCGCGATAAACTTATGGAGAATGATGTATGCAGAGGATTAATCCAAGGAGTGAATGTTGAATACGAAGTGCCAGGTATCGGCGAGCTAGCAAACAATATGTGGAAAGGCAAAGCTGATATAATCAATCATGACGAGGAGTTAGTGATTGACTTGAAGACCACAAGTTCAATTAAATCGTTTAGGCAAAGCGCAAGACGGTTTAATTACGATAGCCAAGCTTATATATATAGTAAGCTATTTGGTTATGAAATGGTCTTTATAGTTATTGATAAAGCCTCACATGTGATTGGTGTCTATGATTGCTCACCAGACTTTTACGAAAGAGGTGAACGTAAAGTAGAAGAGGCAAGTCACGTATACGACCTTTTCTTTAACACAGAAGGCTTCGACCCTTCAAATTATTTAATTAACGAAACCCTTTAAACCTTAATAATATGCCACGTAGAAAAATGAAAGTATGTACAGTTACAGGAATTGAAACAACAGAGAATAACTTCTATGCTAATCAAAACCATGTAAAGGCAGTCGACAACTTACGTCGAACTACTAATGCAACTAAAGACCAGTTGCAAAGAATGTTTAATACAGTAAATAGTTACTAATGGCTAGTATAATTAAAACAAGTATTGACCTTACTAAAATACCCAAAGATAAGATTATCGACGGCAAGAAAGGTAAATACTTACCAATTACTATCACATTAAACGATGAACTCGATCAGTTCGGAAATCAAGGTCCAGTGATTGTATCACAATCAAAAGAGGAACGCGAAGGAAAAGTTGATAAAGTTTATTTAGGTAATGTTCAAGTAGTATGGTCAAACGGAGAGAATGTGCCGGCTGCGCCTCGAGATGGTGGGCCTGCACCTGTGCAACAAGCTGCAACACCAGTAACAGCAGATGATGATTTGCCATTTTAAAAACAATTAGATGCAAGTAAACAATTCGGAGATCAATGGATTTTTGATTGACCAGTTTAATCAACATGACCTAGAAGTGGGTAAAGCGCAAGGAATTTGTCCTCTGTGTTCCCACACAAGGAAACCTGAAAATAAGAAACAAAAGTGTGCTTCTTACGATTGGGAACGGGGTCTCGGAACTTGCCATAATTGTGACCGCACATTTCAAATGCACACGTATCAGCGTAAAGGGGCGAGCGAAAAAGTATATGTTCGTCCCGAAACGCCTGATGCTATACATAATGTTTCGACCAATGTTGAAACATGGTTTGAATCACGGGGCATATCAAAGCATACGCTTCAAGCTCTCAAAGTAACAGAGGGCCCAGAGTTTATGCCGCAAACCGGTAAGACCGAGAATACCATACAGTTTAATTACTATATGGGCGACCAACTCATAAATGTAAAATATAGAGATGGCCGTAAGAACTTTAAGTTATACAAGGGTGCCGAGAAGGTTTTCTATAATATAAACAGTATCGTAGGATATGAATATTGTATTATTGTAGAAGGCGAAATGGACGCCCTTTCTTTATATGAAGCAGGTATTGAAAACGTAATATCAGTTCCAAACGGCGCAACGCTAAATAATAACAATCTTGATTACTTAGATAACTGTATTGATTACTTTACAGACAAAGAAAAGATTATTATAGCAGTTGATTCAGATGACGCTGGACAAGCATTGCAAACAGAGCTTGTTCGCCGATTGGGTGCTGAAGTATGTTACCTTGCTGATTTTAATGGTTGCAAAGACGCAAATGAATATTTATTAGAATATGGAAAAGAAGAGCTGGCAAAGCGTATTGCAAAAGCAAGACCGGTACCCCTTGAAAACGTCACAACTTTCAAAGACATTGAGAATGAAGTTACTGACTTCGTTACTAATGGGTTCAAGCCCGGTTATCAAGTCGGGTTGGAAAATTTTGATGATATCTTTTCAACTTACACTGGTCAATTTATTACTGTTACTGGTATACCTTCTTCCGGTAAGAGTGACTTCGTCGATCAAATGGTCGTTGGATATAACTCGAACTATGGTTGGAAGACAGCGTTTGCTAGTCCAGAAAATGCGCCAACTTATTTACATGCCCATAAACTAATGCGTAAAACGTGGCAAGACATGCCGCGTAAAGCAGATATTGGTACAGATAAATGGAATCAGGTTGCTGAGCATGTAAACGATAACTACTTTTTTATTGATATGGAACGCTACACACTTGAAGCTGTACTTCGTAAAGGAGCAGAGCTTGTTAAGCGCAAAGGTATCAAATGTTTAGTAATAGACCCATTTAATAAGATACGTGATGTTAATGCAGTTTCTGATGATGTAAATAGATATACAATGGACTATTTACAAAAGATTGAAATTTTTGCTAAAAAATATGATGTATTAGTTTTTATAGTCGCTCACCCTACAAAAATGTATAAAGGTTCTGATGGACAAATAGAAGAACCTACAATGTACAATATAAAAGGTGGTGGCGAATGGTATGATGCTTCCTATCACGGTATATTAGTTCATAGAAATTATGAAGCTAAAACTGTCAAAGCTAAGGTATTGAAAGTAAAGTTTCAAAACTTAGGTGAAAATGGCGCTGAAGCACATTTTAAATGGGAGCCAAAGTCTGGTTGTTTTATACCTCACAGAGATATGGTTGTTAATGATGACCCGCTACCATGGGAAGCGGTTTAGGCAAAAAGAAACAATGGTGGACTCCAATGCCTTCATATGCAAGATCACCTGAAGAAGAAGCCGCATATCAATGGTGCATAAAAAATGGTATAAAAATATCACCGTTTGCAGCATCAAGTGATAAAAGTAATGATCAATGGTGGGTTGATATTGAAACAAACAACCTAAAGAAAAGGAGTCCTTATAAGTATAATAAAGACCAGATATGGTCTAAAATATTTGAATTATATGTTTTCTACTATAACAAATACGGATTACGAAATACAGTATAGAGATATTATACAAAGCTGTTTAAGCGATGAAGCTGTATATAGAGAAGACCGAACAGGTGTTGGTTGCTACTCAGTATTTAACAAACAAATAGATATTGAAGTTGGTAATAAGTTTCCTGTAATCACCGGTCGTAAAATGTTTCCTAAAGTATTTAATACTGAAATGCTTTGGTTTTTAAATGGCGAAACAAATATACAAAGATTCAAAGACGCAGGCGTAAAGATATGGGATGCTTGGGCTGACGAAGATGGCGAATTGGGCCCTGTTTACGGTCATCAGCTTAGAAACTTCAGCGGTCGAGGTTATGATCAATTAGAGAGCACCATAGATAGCTTAAAGAACGACCCAGACAGTCGCCGTCATGTAATATCGCTATGGAATCCAGTGCAATTAGAGTATATGGCTTTACCACCTTGCTATTTGTATTTTCAGTTCTTTATTGAAAACGGCAAACTTAATATGTTTGTTGTACAGAGATCAGGCGATATGTACTTAGGTGTACCATACGACATTGCACTATTTACACTAATTATGAATTATGTAGGTGAAAAAACAGGATTGTTACCAAACAGATTATCAGTTAATATAGTTGACGCCCACGTGTACAAAAATCAATTAGAAGCAGTGAATAAATATTTAGACACAAATATTTTATTAAGACCTTCATATAGATTTTGTACAGAACGAGGTGCGCGACTAATTGATTATCAGTCTGGTCCACATATTCCAGCACCTGTAGCAATATAAACTATGTACTATTTATATCACATTCCGGGTAAAAAGATCGGAGTTACACGTAATCTTAATAAACGCGTAACGGAAACCCAGGGCTATAAGCCTACCGAATATGAAGTTCTTGATCAAAGTGAAGATATTAGTTATATATCATACCGCGAAATAGAACTTCAAAAGTCTTATGGCTACAGAGTAGATCGGAAACTTTATAAAACTTTATTTAATAAAATGAAAATAAACCCTACAGACCAAACAAGTACATTTCCTGTGCCAGTCAATAAGCTAAAAGGTAGACTTATGGATTGTCTTGGGTTAAAATGGAAAACACCACAAGGTTACGAATTTGAAATAACAACAGAAGCTATCTCGTGGATTGTACAAAACGCTAAGACTTCAATGTATAACGAGGATAGAAGCTATATTTACAATAAAGCGTTTTACGAGGCTTTTCAAGCCGAACCCGCTATTCCAGTCAACAACGTATTTGAAGATATACGTGGGTGGGCACGCGACAGAGGCATATATGATTCTGGCGACGTGAAGACACAACTAATCAAACTATATGAAGAGACGGGAGAGCTCGCGCAAGCGGTCCTTAAGAAGGACGATGACGGTATTATTGACGCTATCGGTGATAGTGTTGTGGTACTCACCAATCTTGCCACACTGGCAGGTTATGATATTGAGCATTGCATCAATGCCGCTTATGGTGAAATTAGGAGCCGAACTGGATCCATGGTAAACGGAACTTTTGTAAAAGAACAACTATGAAAAAAACAGAGTTAAAATTTAGAGACCCTGTTGTTGAACGAGTTGTTAAAAAGTTCGTATCACGGTCAGACGTAGGCTATAAAAAATATGGTGTTACACTCGAAGAAGATATGTCTAATCTTTTTGAATGGACTAATCACTTGCAAGAAGAACTTATGGACGCTGTGCTTTATTTACAAAAGCTACGCGAAACTATGACAGAAGAACTTCAGCAAGCACTTCTGAACAATATTGAAGTCAATGAGGAAGAGACCATATAAAAGACGAAAGCGCGGACCGGTACAGGCAAAGAAGATATCATACGATGGTATTAACTTTGCTTCCGGTTTAGAGCGATATATGTATATGGCTTTGAAAAAAGCAAATATCAAAGCTAAGTACGAAGGCGAAACGTTTGTATTGTTAAATGGATTTCACTTCCCAAACAAATGCTATGCACGTCAAGCTAATGGTAAAGGTGATTTTAAGGATAGAGGAGAAAAACGTATACTTCCTATAAAATATACACCAGACTTCATTGGTGATGACTTTATTATAGAAACAAAAGGTAGAGCTAATGAATCGTTTCCAATGCGTTGGAAGCTATTTAAAAAGCTCGTAACCGAGCAGTTTCCACAATATACATTGTATAAACCACAAAATCAAGCAGAATGCGACAGAACAATAGAGATAATCCGCAGCTCGCAAAAAAAGTAGCGAGACAAAAATATAAAGAGCGGCAGATTGATAAGTTTGTTAAGTGGTCTGCCGAAAAAAAAGGGTATATAAAGTATAAAGAAATAGTTGAGTTGCATGAACAATATAATATAAAAGTGTATGGCTAAATTAAATTTATTCGCTTATAAAGAAAAAACAAAAGTGCGTAGACCAGGCGTCCACGCTAAAACAAAAACTAGTAACAATAAACAAGGTAAAAATTATGTCAAAAAATACAAAGGACAGGGCCGCTAAAGATTGGTCATTAAGTTTAGGAACATATCCAGGTATATTATTTGGTATACGTACATATCAAGGCGATACACACGTTCAAACCGTGTTTTACTTGCCGTTTATTGATCTTGCTTACGAAGTTGAAAAGTAATGGGGCTGTTTGATGAGCGCATAGCGTACAAACCATTTGAATATCCTGACTACTACACGGAAGGGTGGTTAAAGCAAGCCCAGGCGTTTTGGTTGCATACTGAAATACCTATGCAAAGCGATATTAAAGATTGGAAAGAAAAATTAACACCTGAAGAAAAAAACTTAGTAGGCAACATACTGTTAGGTTTTGCACAAACAGAATGTGCAGTATCAGATTACTGGACACAAAAAGTGGTATCATGGTTTCCTAAACATGAAATACAACAAATGGCTATGATGTTTGGTTCGCAAGAAACAATACACGCGGTAGCTTATAGTTATTTAAACGAAACATTAGGTCTTGAAGATTATGAAGCTTTTTTACATGAGCCAGCGACTGCTAGAAGGTTTGACAATTTGGTTAGTTATGTCGGCACCGATCCTGTTGGTATTGGCAAGTCTCTTGCTGTCTTTAGCGCTTTTGCTGAAGGGGTTAGCTTATACTCTGCATTTGCTGTTCTCTACAGCTTTCAGTTAAGAAACTTACTAAAAGGTATAGGCCAACAAATGAAATGGAGTGTACGAGACGAGTCGCTTCATAGTAAAATGGGTTGTAAACTTTTCCGCGATATGTGCAAAGAAACACCTGGTTTATTAACAGAATGTCATTCAGATATAGTTGAAGCTGCTAAAACAATGGTAGACTTAGAAGAAAAGTATATTGACAAGATGTTTGAAATGGGTGATATTGAAAATTTAAAAGCATCTGACCTTAAACAATTTATTAGAAAAAGAGCAAATGAAAAACTCGTTGAACTTGGATATTCCACCTTCTTTGAGGTCGATACTAAAGCGGCTAATAACCTTGATTGGTTTTATCATCTTACCGGTGGTCATACTCATACAGATTTTTTCGCTATTCGCCCAACTGATTACTCAAAAGCTAACGAAGGCGAAGACTTCGAAGACATTTGGTAAGCTCCTAGACAAAGACGATATTAATGATATATATTAAAGACGACTTTTTACCATTACCTCTTTACAAAGAACTTGTAAACTTTTGTGATGAGTTTAAAGAAGTGAAAACCCCAGGCAAATCTTTTTGGGTTAAAGAACTTCCATCAGAACTAACACATTACATAGAAAGATCTTTGGAGGAGTTAGAAGGCAGAGATGTTAAAAGTATATTGTGCTTTGCTAGAGAGGCTAAGCAAGGTCAAGACAATGAGTGGCGTATACATAATGATTCTATAATAGAAGAACAACAACCAGATAGAGCAATAGTATTATATGTAAAAGCTAACGAAGATAAATTAAACGGTACAGCTTTTTGGGAGCATGAAAACTATGGCCACACCTATAACGAATCAAGTCCAGAAGAATTTAATCGTATGCTTACCGAAGATGCAAACGATAAATCAAAGTGGAAATTAAACTCAGTTGTAGGCTATAGAGATAATAGACTGTTGTCATATCCTTGTAATTATTTTCATAGTAAATATCCAAATAAATATAAAGAACAACGTATAGTTGTAGTAATGTTTTATAAATATATATGAAAGGACAAAAACAAAGTAGAATTGATAATGTTGAAAAGCGTTTAGCTGCAATGACAAGAGTATTACAAGAACTTATTAATGAAGTTCAGAATACTAAAACAATAGCGCTAGGTGTACATCAAACAATAAAAGAAATGCCTGACTATGAAGAAGCAATCGAAAAGCTTAAAGAGAAAGCTGCTGGAGAGCATGGTGAAGGAGCGTCGTTTGACGGCGACAGAAAGATTAGCGAATAGGCTGGGATATATGGGGACTGGTTTTTTTGTAACTGCTCCCCATATGTTACCCGAAACTCCTGGCATTGTAGTATATTTTTTAGCAGGTTTGTTTTGTTTACCGCAAGTGTGGGTAGCAAAGCAATGGAACTTAGTAATAGTAAATATAAATGTAATGATGGCGTATGCGTTATTATTTTTTAAATGAAAAAAACAATTAAGTGCAGTATGTGTGAACAAACATTTTTTAATGGGTGGGATTATAGAGAGCATTGGGAAAAAGAACATTTAGATTATGCAATAGAATACGCTAAACAAAATAAGAATGTGGAATAATGAATGGAAAAAAGGTGTCGACTACCCATATTGGGGAGACACGGAAGTATACAAGAAGACTATATCCGGGGGATATTTATATATGGGAGAGTCCCCAAAAGACGCATACAAAAGAGTCGCAACAACAGTCGCAAGACGATTGTACAAACCAGAACTAGCAAATACGTTTTTTGATTATATTTGGAAAGGTTGGTTATGTTTAGCGTCTCCAGTTTTATCTAACACAGGTACAGATCGAGGATTACCTATATCATGCTTTGGCATTGATGTTGGTGATAGCATACACGATATCGGTACAAAAAATTTAGAGATGATGATGCTTGCCAAACACGGTGGGGGTGTTGGTATCGGAGTTAACATGATTCGTCCCGCCGGAGCTAAAATAACAGGAAATGGAACATCAGACGGAGTCGTCCCATTCTGCAAGATCTATGATTCAACAATCCTTGCAACAAATCAAGGATCGGTTAGACGCGGAGCTGCAAGCGTCAATATCAACATTGAACACGACGATTTTGAAGAGTGGCTTGAAATACGAGAACCTAAAGGAGACGTTAACAGACAATCGCTTAACTTACATCAATGCGCAGTTGTTGGTGATAAGTTTATGCGAAAGCTTGAGCAAGGAGATAAAGACGCTAGGTCTCGATGGAGTAAGCTTATTAGAAAACGAAAAAGCACTGGAGAGCCGTACGTCTTATTTAAAGGAAATACTAATAAAGCAAATCCAGACGCATACAAAGACAATGCTTTAAAAGTACACATGACAAATATCTGCAGTGAAATAGTATTACATACAGATGAGTCACACAGTTTTGTTTGTTGTTTAAGCAGTTTAAATGTTACTAAGTATGAAGAATGGAAAAATACAAACCTCATCTACGATGCTATCTGGTTTCTTGATGGAGTCTTGGAAGAGTTTATTCAGAAAGCTAAAGGGCTTACAGGCTTTGGAAACTCTGTTAGGTCTGCTGAGAAGGGCAGAGCACTTGGCTTGGGAGTCTTGGGTTGGCATACGTACCTGCAACAAAACGGTATACCCTTTGAAGGATTACAAGCACAGTTTCAAACAAGACGTATATTTAGCCAAATTAAGATTGAATCTGAACGAGCATCAAGAGCTCTTGCTGAGATTTACGGTGAACCTCTTTGGTGTCGTGGCACTGGCTTTCGTAACACTCATCTTAGGGCTGTTGCTCCTACTGTGTCTAATAGTAAGCTTGCCGGTAATGTTAGTCCTGGTATTGAGCCTTGGGCCGCTAATGTTTTCACTGAACAAAGCGCGAAGGGTACGTTCATTAGGAAGAATAAAGAGCTAGAAAAAGTACTTCGTAAAGTTAGTATTAACGTTAAAGAAACGTGGGATAAAATTATGGCTGACGGCGGTAGTATACAAGATATCAAAGAGCTTGATGATTGGGGATATGTAAATGGAAGGCTTGTGTGTCTTTCTGAGCAAGAATCGCTCGATTTAACGGGCTTTGATAAAGTTAAAGATGTATTTAAAACCTTTAAAGAAATAAATCAATTAGAGCTAGTTAATCAAGCCGGCATACGTCAACAATATATTGACCAATCTGTTAGTTTGAATTTAGCTTTTCCTTCTGAAGCGTCGCCTAAGTGGATTAACCAAGTCCATATGGACGCCTGGAAAAAAGGTATTAAAACATTATATTACATGCGGACAGAGTCTGTGTTGAGAGGAGATATAGCCGCAAGTGCTATGGACCCAGACTGTGTTGCTTGTGATGGGTAATAAAAAAAGGGGAGGCCGTTAAGCTTCCCCTTCTTTGTTACAGGATCTTTGGGTATGGTGCCCATTTTTTTTATTCCTGTTTTATTTTAGCATAAGCCGCAGCCTATGCAAATTGGACATATATTTTCCATAATTAAAAATTTGATGCTAAGTTAATTTCATTTATTGTTTCTTGTATTTCAGCCAACCCAACAGGGAGTGCAAGGTCAAGACCGGCTTTAAATATTTTTTCCATACTACCAGACTTAAAAACAAGCACGGTAGGTACCATTCTAACTCTATACTTCTTTTTAGCTTGAGGCGCTTTTGATATATCAACTCTATAATATGATGCATCTTTTATCTGTTTCCAGTCATTAAAACAATTAGCTTCATTAAACTTTGCCCAAAACTCTATAACAATAGTATCATTATTGTCATCACCAAAAGCATTATCATTGCTTATTGTATCTTCAAAATTACTATCGTCGATCCAATATTTTTTTGGCACATCTGATTGCGCGTGCGCTAAAGCGCTTATAAGCAGTAGTATTAAAGTTCTCATTGATTTTTTCTTATTTCATATAAACGCTCGTCAATCTTTTTTAAATCTTCTAATATTTGATCAACGTCTTCTTGCGTGTCCATTATTGTTTGGCGAACTAATTCGTCTTTTAAATCATACTCAGTTCGAGATATTACTGGATCCGGCTTTTCCATCGCTAGAGCTATATCAGATTTTAAAGTAAAATACATGGTAGCTAAAGATATTACGCCTCCTATAATTATACTTATCGTCTTCAGATCAAGAGTTATTTTAGTGTTCTCCCCTATTTGCTGCGCCATTATCTAAATGTTATATTAATTCCAAAATTAGAGTTAAATATTTCTGAGTCCCAAAACCTAGTGTATTCACCCTCTACAAATATTCCTATCGACTTAGTTACTTTCCAGCCAAACATCAAGCCTGCTTGATAGTCATCCCACTGCTCGCCAGCTATTAAATTATTGTGACCACCTTTACCCCAGCTATTCCGGTGCAAATAACTAAAATCTTCGTTGCCTTCTACATAACTGTGATGAGGCATAATCCAGTTGCCGTAAGCGTGTAACCAAAAGTTATTTTTATAATGATAAAAATCAAACCCAACAATCGGAGCAATCTCAGCAAACGAGTCTAGCTCAGCCCATGCTTCTTGGTTAAACCTATTCATTAGGCTACCAAATATACGATCTCTAAAATCCTCATCTGTATACGCAACTATATCGCCTCTATCGTTTGTCCATAAATAATTATATATTTGCGACGTGCTACCGTCAGGATTATAAACTTCTGAAGAATAGAACGCGTCTTGAAACCCATATTCATATCCTAAAGAATACCAAGGGTTAGCGGGTATCTCTTCACCTGAATATTCGTCTATCATTGTTTCATTAAGCCATATTTCAATAGGATTATATCCATATGCTTTTTGGTGAGTTCGATATATAATACCTGCAGATATACTAAACTTATTACCAATAGGCAATCTGGCTCTTACTTCACCAGACATATATTCAAATCCAACATTTCCAGATTCTCTAGACTCAAACTTACCTATATGATATTTACCTGTGTGTCTTACAAATAAACGTCTGTTGTCAAATTCATTGCCGTCTATTCTTTGTTTTTCCCAGTGCAATAAATACTCTAAACCTTTTACCGCAGCTGTTGGGGCAGATAACCCTACGTTATTTTCTGTACCATTGTAAAAATTTGGTTTGCTTTCATATCCAAACCTTGCTAGCTTACGTAATCCAAAACCAATACGATAATTATTTGGGTGATATGTTGTTTGATCTACAACACGCGGTATATCATATAAATTATCAGGGTTTGTTCTAACAAAATACTTTGTTTGTTCTAATTTAGCATTACCTACATTACCCGCAGCATACACGGTACCATATTTTAAAAAGTCATCGTATAAGCCTTTAAGAAACTGCGATTGTGCATTAAAGGAAAATAGTACTGCTATAAGCAGAATTAATTTTTTCATATTACTTCGTATTTTGTTTTGTTGTTAGAATCTCTATAAGCTTTTAAGCATCTGTTTCTATTAGAGTCAGGACATGCATAACTAACATGTACCCAATCAGGGTTGTTATCTGTTCCAAACTCCCATATAAGCTGATCAAAATCAAGATTGTTTTTTATGTAGTTATACATTTCCGCGTTTGTTTTGTGACCATATGTGTCATCAATATCAATTGCACGGCCTTCACAATGTTGTGATTTTGAACTACCTCCGATTGCTTTATTAAGCTCAACCGAACGAAAAAATGAATTAATTTTTATAGGGCCACCTACAAATTTACGCAGTGGCTCAAATATATTTTCTGCAACAACTTGCATATTAGTCTTTTCATACTCGTTAGGTATATTATTTATACCTTTTCTTTTTGCTGTATAGGAAAGTGTTGCTTCTTTATAACTAATATGATTACTTATCATCTTCTTCTTTTTACAGACTTAACACGACGAGGTTTACCCGCAGGCTGACCAATCCTTTTCTTTTCCGCTATTTTCTTTTTCTTTTCAGCTGAAGACATCTCCGATGCCGTTTTAGGTGTTTTGCTAGATATGCGCTTTTTAGGTCGACAATATGGTGTACCACGCTTTTCGCCTTTGCGTCTACCACACGGCTTACCTGTACGAACATCAATCCATTCTTCTTTAAACCAACGTTTAAGTGAAGCACCTTTTTCTGTCTTACGCACTTTTTTTACAGGTGACATCATCATTATTTATTATTTATAAAATTATACATTGCTAACCCTAATTCTTTTCCAAAATCAGAATCTGACTTATAATGAGCTCTAGCTACATTTCTGCTATAAGATATATCTTGTGCTTTTTTATTTAGCTCTTTAGATTTTTCGGGATATTTATTTTTTAAATATTCTGCTATAAGATATGCTTGTGCAGAATGACCAGAGGGATAAGAAGGAGTATTCATTGATTTTAATTCAACATTTTTTAAATTTAACCCAAAGTTTTTAGCAGCTTCTTTTGGCCGTGGTCTATTAAAATATTTTTTTAAATTTAATATTAAATCATGAGAATTCTCTACTAATTCATTTATTCCTTCGTCTTTTACTATAAAATTAAACTCTTTAACTATATCATCATTTTTTTTAACAAAACTTTTATCAATAGGTATTTTGTCTAACTCTTGTATTTCTGAAAAAGTTTTTAAAGAATTGTTAGCGGGAGGCCTTTTATTTTTAAAAGAATTTATATTAAATTTACTTAAATCCATTACTTTTTACTTTTTCGCTGTTTTCTTATTGCCTCTTTGCCTTTTTTAAATATTGATGCTACCTGCCTTTTACCCATAACTTTAGCTCTTTGCTCGCCAACAGTAAGTATTTGAATTTTTCGAGCAAATGGCTTTTTAATTCTTTTAACCTTAGCAACTGTTGCTCTAGCGTCAGCAGGTGTAGCAAATTTTATACTAACTGTATCTTTTGGATTTTCGTCTGTATATAATCTTCTTTTACTTCCTTTAGGTTTTTTACCTGTGCCTTTTTTAGGGTCTGCCATTATTT
>VMHT01176214.1_pt1 | contig 22974 bp, 26 predicted proteins | sample 4693611 | NCBI WGS metagenome assembly VMHT01 (sample SAMN12280063, study PRJNA550983) | marine metagenome | isolation source: seawater sampled from same location over 5 years 0.02-0.2 micron viral filtrate | place: USA: collected off the coast of southern California halfway between the port... ...
AAAACTAGTGTTTGATTCCGAAAGAGTTAAACCACTTGAAGCTAGTTTTACGTATGTTGTAGCTCCGCTCTTAATTAACAAATCCCCAGAGCTAGTAAGCTCAACGTCGCCAATCTTTCCAATAGTTGCCAATATTTGCGGACAGGCAATTCTTTGATCTGAATCAATTTTTCCACTTACAGTAAGGTCTCCTCCTACGCCAACGTCTGAAGGTGCTACAATAGAAGAAGTAGAACTAGTAAGGTTAATATCTCCGCTTACCGTCAAATCCCCAGAAACACTTGTGTCGGTAAAAGCTCCCGTTCCTCCGTAATAAAAATTGGATTTGATAGAATTAGCATCAACCTCCCCGGTCACCTCTACGTCTCCGACTACATCTAATGCGGCAGTAGGAATAGCTTTATTGATGCCGACATAGTTGTCATTAGGTTCGATGACTAAAGTGTCTGTGTCTACTGTTAGACCATCAGTTACTATCGCATCGCTCTTCGACTCTAGATCTCCATTTACAGTTAGATCGCCTGCGATCTCTGGATTAGGGAAAGAAGAAAGGAACGTATATGCGGCGGCAGGAATCTCTGGGCTTACGGGAATGGATCCGGAAAAGTTGTGTCCGATGACCTCTCCATTCAGATCTACTTGAGCCTGCAAAACTGTGCGAACATTGCCGTCAGAAGAAGTAAGCTCGACCTCGAAGAACGTCTTCACAGCACCAGACTGCGCTATAAGCTCGTAGAGTCCTGCAGTAGCGAGCGAGAGAGTTCCTCTGACTCCGTTGGTTGCGATGTTTGTAAATGTATTCGTGAACGCTAGAGGATCTCTGAAAACTCTCCAGAGCCAGACCTCCTTAGTCGTAGAATCTCCTGTTACTAATTTAGTGACGCTTACCGTGCTTCGAGGCTGTAAGAGAGTGACGTCGATAGAAGGGATGTTTTGCGCTCCGACTGCGTCAAATTGAACCTTGAAGACAAACCCAGTAAGTTCAGTTGTCACATTTGCTGATGCAATAGAAGCGACCGCAGTTTGAAGATCAGACGCTGAGTGATTATAAGCCAGAGTCTGAGATCCATCGACTTGATAGCTACCAGACTCCGGACGAGCGTCGAGATTGCCCATGCCGAGACGAATCTCTGAGTAGTCTTGAATGTTCAAGGCTCCATCTGTTCCTGTAAGATACAGATCAAGCTCGATGCTATCGCCTACGACGAACTGCGTAAATTTTTGATTTCTGAGATCGTCGATCCCTCGGCATCGAGCTGATCGCAGGTTCTCAGTATCGAAATTTATATATACAGACTGTCCCATTAAAAATGCTGCTCCTGTCAATTTACTCCTGCCATGCTTCGTGCTTTCTCACATGGTCGATCACTTGGTCGAATGTCTCCTCTAGCTCGATAGGAGGACGCCATCCTGCGGAGTATATCTTGCTGCTGTCAAGAGCGTAGCGAAGATCGTGTCCTGCTCTTGTCCGGTGAAAGTCTACAAACTCGTAGATGAGTTCTTCTCCCATTCTATCAGCGATCTTCTGCGCCAGTTCTAGATTCGTTATCTCCTCTAGTCCTGCGATGTTAAACTTAGTCATTCGAGAATGCTGTTCGCCGTAGGAAGCGAAGTCTATCTCTTGAAGCATGAAGAGCCAAGCGTCGGCTAGGTTCCTGCAGTCTATATACATTCGAGATCCGACCTTGTCTGGCTGTCCGTGAACTGTGACAGCCTCTCCCTTATGAACGCGAGAGACGATCTTCGGTAGATACTTCTCCGGATCCTGCATCGTGCCGATCATATTCATGCAATGAGTGATGGCGATCGGAGTTCCGTATGTTCTCCAGTAGGCAAAGCATAAAGCGTCCTGTGCCGCTTTAGATGCCGCGTAAGGATTAGAAGGAGCGATGACATCCCATTCATGATGGCAATGGTCTCCGTAGGCAGAGCCGAAGACTTCGTCTGTCGAGCAATGGATGAACTTCTCTAGACTAGGAAGATCGCGAGCGAAGTGCAGAATGTTTCCAATCAGCCGAGTGTTTGATTCCCAGACGTATATGGGATCCTCGATCGACGTGTCTACATGCGAGATCGAGGCGCAGTTTATGATGTAGTCTATATGTCCGATCCGAGATGCTGTTCGCTTCGAGATGGGAGCGTTAAGATCGTGGCAGATCATCGAGTATCGAGGATCTCCGGAGACTCGCTCTGCATCGCCTAAATGACGAAAGGAGTCGAGTCCGACTACCTCCCATTCTGTTTTTTCTAATGCCCACTTCGCCGTATGAGATCCGACGAAGCCTGCGCTCCCTGTTATTAGTAGTCTTTTTTTCATATAAATTTATGGAATGGAGTGCGCCGATATCGTAGATGCCCTCTCGTCTCTCCCTCTGTTTCGTGATAAGCCTTGAGAGTGGTAAGTCCTCCCTCTGCATCCTCGTCTCTCACGACGTGATCGCAGACCGTGTGAGTGATACAGCAAAATCGGAGTCCTTCCGGATGCCATTTGTGCCAGTTAAGATACAGATCCTGCGTCCCTCCTCCATCGTATCCGTCGAAGTGAGCTAGAGATGCGGCTCGCTTGCTCATGAGAGTGCATCCGAGTCCAGTCCAGTCCGTCTCGATGACTGCGCCTCGACCTGTGCCGACATGACTGTTGTCTAGCCATCCTCTGCGTCTCCACTTCTTCGCATTCAGCTCGAAGACGTTGCCGCTCGGAGGACATTTTTTAATGCGCTCATTTATCCTGCCCATTCTCTCATGCTCCTTGTCGAATGATTCTCGGCTCATGTCCTTATTTTTTAGCCTCTCCTCGCAAGAGTCTATGAGTAGCTGTAGCTTGCTGGGAATGATCCGCTCCTCTGGCAGATAGTCCTCTGCGATCGGATGCCTATAGCTTCCATGTCCTCCTAGAAAGCTCCCGCCTCCCTGCGAAGGATAAGTGACGAAGGAGACGTCGTAGTAGCCTCCGTCGAAGCGTAGCATGTCTAGAGATACAGATAGAGCATTATGAGGAACTAGAACGTCTGCCTCGACGCTCCAGAGAAAGTCGCATCCCCAGCGTCTCGCTGCGTCAAATCCTGTAGACTGCAGAGAAGCTATTAGGATCTGCCGATCCTTTTTGTAATGCTCTCCGCTCTCCTCCATGTCGATTGCTATGATCTCTCGATCCTCGAAGTCTTTAGCCAAGGCATCGACTGCCTTTTTGCTCGCCTTGTCTGTGACTACGATAAGTCGATGATCGAACTCGGAACTCTCATGCTCGATCGCCGTCCTAGTTCTACGAAGGCACACTTCTAAGGGATCGACATAGGATTTAGTCGCTACGATTACTGTGGCTATTTTCATTACTAGCGTAATATAGTTGCTCTAGCAGAGCTATCGCAGGTTACAAATGAAGACATTTTAAAGAAAAGGACGCTATTTTTAACAACAGTCATTGTATTATACGTATTATACGTTCCGATCGCTGTCGAGCCTTGGCTAACATAAGAAGAATTATTTCTTCCGAATATGTAATAAGAGAGAGGAGGATGTCTTCCGTTAAAATCCAATATAGTTCCATCTTCGTCGGTAAAATTTTGTCCTCCTACTATAGAGTTATTTCCCATGACCACCATATTTGCTTGCGTCTTCTCTCCTGCGTTATACTGCGCTCCTAGTTGGACTTCGGCTTTCCCTCTTAATATAGTAGAGAACGTCTGAGTAGTCCTCGAATTATTTTTGCTAGTAGAATATTTTCCCGTCGAAGAAAAATGAATTAACGATTCGTCCCCTTCTAGACTAAATAAGTATCCACTAGAATTTTTAGAGCTATATATATCTCCGAAGTCTCCGTTAGGAAGATAAGATAAATACCTATTTAGACTTATGTTTAAACCAAGCGGAAGTCCTCCGCTAAAAGTATAGTGGTTGGAGTCCGCAGAGTTGGCGGTTATATTGCCATTAGCGGCAGGAGACGTGTAAGTCCCTGTCGTAGCTTTCTGATCCGCTATACTAATAGGACGATAGCTTCTAACGGCGTCGCTGATTTCGTTCTTATATTCATTCTGTATACCGCCCTGCTTTCCCTTATCAACTGTTATTAGTCGAATTATAGGATACCAGACACGCCCTACTCCAGTCCTAGAAGAGATTGGAGACACAGGCTGAACATAGCGACTAGTTGCTCCTGCAGCGTGTCCCGGAGTAACAGGTGTTTGTCGTCCGTGTCCGACTAGCTTAGAATAAGTCGTATCGCTATACACAGTGCTAAAGAACTCGGTAGTCATGAATCCGTCAGATCCTAAGTAACTTTTTTCCACGTTAGACGTTACGCTAGCGTAACCACTAAACTGGACACTCGTATATCCTTCGTAAATTCTATCTGTAGTAGTAAATAACGCCGCATCTGATAGAGTAATCGTATCTTGATAAAAACGCTCCTGTTCCGAAGTCGTAAATTTTACGACTGTATCGTCTACGATGTCTCCGAAGTCGTAAGTCCCTCCTTCGAACTCAGTCGTCGTAGTAAATACAGTATCTGTGCTAGTAAAACCTGCAAGCGTGGTTACATCCGTATAGTCTCTTGCAGTAACAGTCGTTGCTAAGTCTCCATCTATTCCTTTATATAATTCTTTTGTCTCTTCATTAAAGTTTGTAGGTTGAGACTTGAAGGAGGAAAAGGAAGTAGTGGTGTCCGCGTTCGTTACGACTCCATTACTTAAAGTCTGTCCTCCTGTTATAAACACAGCTCCTCCGTATGCGCTAGATAGATTATAGGTTGTGCCGAAGTATCCTGTGATAGGAAGATATTCGCTCTCGTAAGTTTGCAATGTCTGTGTAAAATTGTAAGTGTCTCCGAACGAATGCGCTTTGTATGTGACCGTATCCGTTATAGTGAGGAGTATATTATCCGGATCTATCCGCGTATATGTAAGATCGGAATCTGTTGTCGTAATAGATCTAGTGACTACTTCACCCGTAGACTCTCCTAGACTTGTCTGGAATCTATAAACGCGTATGGGGCTATCGCTAGTCCCCGGATCCGGCTCATAAGTATCAGTATCCCCATAAGTCGTAGAGCTTGTAGTTTGCTCAGTCCCCGTCTCACCTTCTCCTGTCTTGTCTCTAGTAAAAGTATTATAGTTAGACTGACCATATTGGCTCGTTCCTTTTCTAGAATCCGATATTTGAGATCCGAATCTATTAGTAGAACTAGTCCCTACACTGTTTCCAGTTCGTTTAAATGAATTGGCTTTCGACGCTCCATCTGATCCATTATAATACGCAGAGCCAGAGCTGCCCGCGTTTTCAAATGCTCCCATGACTGACTTAGAGCTTTGATAATTCGCGGTATACTTCGTCGTAGTTTGACGGACACCATAAGGACTCTCTCTCCTTAATTTAGTAGATGCAGTCGTTAGTCCTATCTGCCCTTTAAAAGTATAGCTATCATTGGTCTTATCGCCATCTGGCTCCGAGCCACTAGATATTCTCGAATATCCCCTAAAGATTTTACCTAATTCGTCAAAACTTTTTATAGATCCTTCTGATTTAGTCTCGGACTTATAACCATTGTCTCTTGTCTCGCTTTCGCTATAAGTGCTAACGAAGTTAGTCGTCACATAATCCGTAGTAGAAGGCTCGTAAGCATAAGCTGTATGCCTTTTACCTCGTGGCTGATCGTGAGTAAAAGCCATATTCTTTTTACCCTCCTGCCGTCTGCTTCCAAGTGTAGTAAATGTCGTTAGGATATTCTCCTAGATCTACGGATCTTTTAGGAATTTCGTAAGCTATATCGACGGAGAAATAGAGATTGTGATTCACTATTTGACTAATTAACTCGTTCTCTCCTACGACAGCTATAACATATTTAAAACTAGTATTAACTCCATTTTCTACGAATTCAATTCCGTCTGGAGCGGAGCTTTCGCGAACTAATTTTACTGAAGTAACTCCATCGGAGTCTGCGTCTATCTCTAAGCATAAATAAGAAGTCCCAGAGCCATTATTTACTGAAAGATTCTGCACGATAAGTCCATTTACTAATCCTGCGTTAATACGAACGACATCGTCATTAACCGATATTACTTCGAATGGATTATATTTAATAATTCCGTCTAGCTGTTTTGCTGGAGCTATAAGAAGAGATCCATCTCCGTTCTGGTTTACGGAGATTCCTCCCGCTCCTCTGGAATTATATAATCCATTAATCGCATCGATAAGCTCGTTAGCTTTTTCCGTATCTAGTAGAGACGGAGCTTCGTTTCTAGTAAGTCTCTCGATCATATCGTAAAGTTACTAACGATTTCGTATGTCTTATTATAGTAAATATTTCCTATATATTTTCCTGCTTCAAACTTTATTGGTTGTGACGGACTTGAATTAGTAAATTCAAAATCCATATCGTCGTCTATCTTTCCAGCGTTTCCGTTTGAAGGATTTGCCTCATAGTTTGCTGTCGCGATTGTAAAAGGAGAGAGGCTTCCGTTTTGTATCGCGGCGAGATCCGCTTTCTCATATTCATGTTTAACACGAACGACGCAGTTAATAGATCCGCTCTTAGTTACGCTATCCGCGTAAACGTCTTCGTTAAAATCTCTTACGTCCTCTATACCTTGAAGATTTAGCCATGCGAATAAAAAAGTAGATGTTATTACTACGCTGCTAGATCCCGTAATCGTAACTCCCTGAAACTTTGTAAAGGGAACGCTTTGAGCTTGGAAAGAATACCAAGTCGGAGGAACGACAGCATACTTGGATTCGATCTCAAAGATTCCATTCCCTATATCTCTTACAGATTCCTCATATAGAAAATACTTTTTTCTAGTTTTGTGCGGCGTCCCTATTGCCGTCGGAGTATATGATCCCTTATTCTGCGCCGCCTTCTCGACGATCACATAAGACTCTGGAATCTGCGGATCCTTGATGAAAAAATTAGCTTCTGAGTCTAGCTCTACTCTTGAGGCTAGACTTTCCGGCATGTCGTCTGTTCTAGCCATAATCTATTGCGATACGAATTTGCCCTCCAGAGTTGCGTTAATTTTTTCGAGAAGAGCTTCAGAGCCTTCTTTATCTATCTGCTTTTGTAAACTCGCCTGCATCTGCTCTTCGGTAAAAACCTTTCCTTTATTTCCTCCTACGAACTGCTGGAAATTCCCCTTCCCGTCTCTCTCAAATCGAATATCGTCCCCTCCCAGAAAAGAGGCTTCATCTCCCGCCATCCCTTTTCCTGCTAAATTGGCAGCTTTCTGGAGATCTCTTCCCGTTAGTTCGCTCCTAGGAGCATCCTTCGCAGCCTTAGCTTCTTCTGCGTCTCTCATTTTATTGGCTATGCGAGTGGCTTCCTCCTGCGAGACATTGTGATCGTTCATGATGTCTACAATTCTGTTCGCTAGTTCTACCCTTCTCTCCATAGCGGCTTGTCCCTTCTCATCGCCATCGGCTTGGGCGCGTATAGCCTGCAGCTCCATGTCTTCTATCTGCTTCTCTAGCCCCTTGATCTTCTCCGCTCTCTTATCGTCTGCCGTTGGCTCCTCTGGTTTTTCTTGAGTCTGCTCGGCGAGACTTGAAGCCTCTTCATGCGAGATATCATATTTCCTCATGATATCTAAGATCTTCTTAGTCAGCTCTGCTCTTTTCTCCAGACGAGCTTGCGCCTCCTCGTCTCCTTTAGCTTGCGCTCGAAGGGATGCGAGCTGCATGCCGTTAATCTCTTCTTCTAGAGCTTTTATTTTCTCCTTCCTCTTATCTTCGTCTGTTGAAGGATCGAATGTTTGAGATCTTATGCCGTTAATCTCTTCTTCTAGAGCTTTTATTCTCTCTCTCCTTTCCTCTTCGTCTGTTGAAGGATCGCCTCCTTCGGAGTCTGTTCCTCCTTCGGAGTCTGTTCCTCCTTGTATGTCGTTAATCTCTTTTTCTAGAGCTTTAATTTTTTCATTCTTATTCTTTTCAAATTCTTTTTCTCCTTCGGAGCCTTTGGATCCTGTGCCTCCTTCGCCTCCTAAGTCTTCGAGTTCCTTCTCCTTTTCTCTAGATTTTTCGAGTATCGCTTTCTGATTCTCTATCTCTTTATCGTAAAACTTGCCCGGATCGTATCCGGTTTCACCGACCACATCGAAACCCTCTTCGCCTCCTTGTAGCTCTCGCGCTCCTTCGATGCCCGTAGTTCCCATTAAGTGATCGGTATACGTCGCCGATCCCTTCTTTAAGTCTTCTTCTAGCTTCTTCGCTATTTTGCTAGTATCGATTAAGTCTATATCGACCATAGGAAGCTTATTCATCTGGATAATCATCGCGTTCACAGCGTCGAAAAATTGCATCTTTAAGATATTTCCCAACATCTTAGCAGAAGTAGACATCTGATTCCAAAAGAAGTCTGCGAAAGCTCCGAAAGCGTTTCGAGCGAAGATGACAGCATCCGCCATACTGTTGATCATTCCTACGCCTAGCATTGCGCCCGCTTTGGCGATCGAAAGTCCTAGAATTTTTAGCGCGGCTCCGTCCGCTTCTCCTGCTATTAACTCACCTACTCGAATCGTAGCTTTATTCTTAAATCGCTCTATCGTATCTGCCGCCTTATCGAGAGCCTTTTGAGTCTCCGCGTCCATGATACCGTAAGCCTTCTCGATATCTTTAGCCATCTTTCCATAGCCATCCTTGTCGAGTCGCTTAAAGACCTCTATGAGTCTGCCTGCGTTCTTCTGTCCGAAGATCTCGATCGCTGCAGTTAAAGCTCCCTGCTGATCTTCCGCTCCTGCGATGGCTTTTCCGATCGTCTCGAACTGCTCCTCCGGACGCATCTTTCTGAGCTTGTCTACGTCCAGACCTATACGCTCGAAGGCTCGCTGATAAGTAGTCAGACCCTCAGAGCCTTGGACGATCGCCTTCTGCATGATGACGATAGCCTTCTCCATGCTCTTGGCAGCACCTCCGGCGTCGATGAGTGCGCCTCGAAAGACTTGAAATTCTTCTGTAGCGAAGCCCGTGTTGTTCGCTATGTCTGAAAGCTCGGAGCCAAGAGCGATTGCGTTCTTGGATAGAAGAGCAAATGCGGCGGCGGCAGCTCCGAGTCCCATTTTCGCGAGCTTGTTGCTCGCGCTTAAAACTCCCTTGCCGAATTTACTTACTCCAGTTTTCGCTTTATCTAGACCCTTCTGAAAGCCTTTGGAGTCTAATCCTATCTTTGCTAGTAATGAGAAATTAGCCATCTTCTTTTAGTCTTTTAAGTTCGTTGGCTTTAGCCTGTTGAGTGATTGCGTTGCGCGCAGAATAGCCATCTGAGTTACGCTGCAGGATGCGCTGTAATAGCTGTAGAGCAGTCGAGAGCGGCGTGTCTAATATCTCGCCTAAAGTCCAGCCGTAGTTGAATGCTATACCGTCTACGAGCGTCATGACGGAGACCGAGCTATCGACCTTGTCGGCTATATTGCCAGATCCGGAATTAGGGATCGATGGCATGTCGTTAAAAGCTGCGTTAAAGTAGCAGAGCAAATCCTGTCTGGCATCGTCATGCTCTCGAATGAGACTGCCCACCCTCTTGGCATATCGAGCTTTAAAAAATGGCTTATCGTTAGACAGCATCAAGGCGAAAGCCAGAAAGTCTTCGAGCCAAGGCTCTTCGCCCAGAGTGAGTCTGTTCTCTGTGAACTCTAAATTTAAGAGATCTCTGACTGTGATCTGCCGAAGTTTTAATCCGGCGATCTCTTGATCGACTCCGATGACAGCTTCCATCCGCAGCTTCTTCTCAAAAGCTGCGGCATCCGCGATGCGCTTCTTAGCGGCATCATCAAAACTGACCGCTTTAAGTCGCATTAAATGGCTAAGAGTTTGTCTTTACGTAGCCTGTGATCGAGTAGCGACGATAGTCTGCTTGAGCCTCTGTGAGATCTACGCCTGTGACTAATATGCTTAAGTCGCCGTAGGATACAGTAGCTCCGATAGCGGGAGCAGAATCTGTGTCTCCCATCTGAACTGTTAGCGATGCCTCTTGACGCTGAGGAACGACAGTAGAGCCTAGTGGCTCGCCGTCTCCATTGTCTAGATCTACTCGATTAGACGGAGTCGTGAGCGAGAAGCTCTCGACGACCATTGAGCTGAATGTTGATGTTTCTATTCCGAAGAGCTGCGCTCCATCTTGTGTTACTGCCATAATATATAAAAGTTATTTTTTAGGTTGAAAGGTTCAAAAATGGATTTGTTGTCAATTTGATGAAGTCGAACTACTCGTGGCGGAAGTCGAACTACTCGTAGCGGAGTTACTAGTCGAAGTCGAACTGCTTACAGTAGAGTTACTGGTCGAAGTCGAACTACTCGTAGCGGAGTTACTGGTCGAAGTCGAACTGCTTCCAGTAGAGTTACTCTGCGACTGCGACGTCGTGCCGAAATAGCTTGGCTTGATCGTGAACTTGATCTCGAAGGTTAGAGTCGAGATCGCTAGATCTCCGTCTACCTCGAAGTCGCTTCCGGAAGGTCTCATATATTTGACCTCATAGAAAGGCAGAACGGGATCCCCATTGCTGTCTGTCGATGTCCAGTTCGCTGCGTTCAGAAGCATAGCCTCGCGCACCTTCTCCCTGTAGGATCTGTGATTCGTCTGAGTCCCGCTTACTGCGGCGTCGCTCACGATCGAGATCGAGAGATTCAGATTGTATTGAGTATACTCTAAGACGGCTCCGGCGACGACCGTCGGAGGATCTTCTGACGCGCCTATCTCTGCGCGTATAGATAGCCTAGGAGAGACGAACGTGTCTTGGTCGAGTGAGGCGTAGAAGCTCGACGCCGGAAGCCCTGTGGCAGTCTCTAGGAAGGTCTTAGCCGCATCCTCGAAGTTAGTCTCTAGATCTAGATATCCCATGTCTTATTTATCTCTGATATTCAGAAGCGCAGTCGAGCCTGCGAGTGACTCCTACCGAGTCGTCGTGAACGCTGACGACCTTGTAGTTCGTCGTGCCGTCCGTTAAGATCATCCCCTTGGAAGGAAGGATCGAGTAGTCTGCGCGAGCGATGTAGAACTTTGTGTCGATCATCTCCTCGCGACCGTCCTCGTAGATGTCGAAGCTAGACTCTGCGTCCTGCTTGTTAGCTGAGTATGTCTCTCCGTTTGAAGGCGATGAAGTCAGAGAGACATTGATCTGCGAGATCGCGAACTTGAGATTATCAGAAATTAAAGAAGTGAGGCTCATTTACTAATGCCTCGAATGTAAACACGAAAGAGCCTCCGGCTTTCGCGGGAGGCTCTAGAGTGTTTGATATAATGCGCTTAATTATTTTCGACGCATATGCTGTATCCGACGTTGCGCCGTGAAGCCTTTTTCAGAGTGAGCATCTCGTTGCCTCTGGTTACTCTTTCGAGGCATTTTTCTCTGCTAGATTCTAATGCTTTTGATGTTCTGACTCGACCGCTTCCTCCCATAAGCTCCCAATTACAGATGCCTCTTTTGATGCTGTAGAACATTTCAGAAGATACAATCCAGCTGAAATTTTCTAGCTTCATGATGGAGAAGTCATAAGTCCAGTTCTGACCATATTGAATGATCTCGACTCTAAGATTGTAGCTACTGACTGAGTTCATTAAGTCCTGTAGGTTGATGTCTTTGCATTCCTTTACAGAGAACTTTTCGAGGAGAATCTTCTTTGCTTCTTCCGGAGTCTTGATCGGAAGATCGGCGAGCCTTTTTACTGTTTTAACTTTGCAAGGTTGTTTTTTCATAGTCGTGTTTTTTAGTAGGTTTAATATGTGAAGTGTAAGATGCTTCGCCCTGTGGTAGATTTTTTATATTAGCAGTAGCGATCCATCTCTTCTTCGTCTCCACTAAGACGAGCGATTTCAAAGTTCTGACGACGCTGACATTCTTCGCCGCGCCAAGCGGCTGATCCGTATCTCGCATAAGTCTCGACCCAATGCTCTGGATTTATCTCGCCTGCTTTAGCAACTCGATCCGCGAGAGCTTCGACCTTTAGTGTGATCTGATCATAGTCGCCGTCTACAGGATTAGAGAAACCGCGATCATGTAGATAGCGAGATCCGTCATCTAGCTCGATAAGAACGCGATATACTGGACGAACGATATCTCCGCGAGGATTATCCATATCCGCACATTCTGGATCGGAGTATAGAACTTCTTCGTTAGCTTGAGTTGAGACTTGTTGTGCTGTGATTTTCATTGTCGTGTTTTTTTTAGGTTATTCTCGGCGTTTCTCGCTTCGATATGACAGATAAAGTAGTATAAAATGACCCCCGTCAATAGCATATTTCACCTTTTTTTCACTTTATTTTAGGCACAAAAAAGCCCCTCCCGTCTAGCAGGAGAGGCTGATAAGTGATAGCTATATCGACTACGCGCTTGCGATCTTCTCGCAGGCGTTAGTATTGATGATCGACTCGTCTACGCTGTTGAAGACGCGAAGGACATCGCTCTTGATTGGCTCATCGCGATACTGCTCTGCAGAGAAGACGCCGCCGTCTGCGCTGTAGGATAGTGTGCGACCGAAGCCTCCGTTGGCGAAGTCGCCTCCGGCTACTTGACCTACAAAGTAGGAATCGGTAGACCAGATCTTGGAGCGAGATGCTGTGGCTCCCTTGGCTGCGCTGTTGTAGCGAGTAGGAGTGATGATGATTTCATTAACACCTAGAGCGTCGAGGATGACTTGACGATTGCTGTATTGACCGTTGCCGTTGAAGATTCCACGGACGTCGTCTGTGTTGAGCATAGCGTTGAACAGAGAAGTCTCCATGATGAGCGCGATGCCATCATAGAAGCCGTTACCGTTAAGACGCTCTACAGCGTTCTGGATATCGGCAATAGGTTTAGCTGTCGCGCTAGTAGCCATAGTAGCTGTAGCGTCTGTGCTGTTGAAGCCTGCTGCTGCCATTAGAGAAGCTACACGAAGTTCGTGACCTACCATGATGTCGCGCTGCAGCTTCTTAGCGATAGCTGCTGCGGAATCAGAGATGCCGTCGTCGCTTGCTTGCGTTACGTCTTCGTCCGGAAGTAGACCTTCGAGAGCGTATTGCTTGCAAGAGTAGTCTTGCTGACCGTATGCGAAATCGCGACGTGCGAAGGCAGAGCCTGCGGCGCGAACTTTGGAAGCGTTGAGATCGAACTGATCGTCGCCGAAAACAGGATACTGACCGCTCTTGGTCGCGACATCGCGAACAGGAAGGATCTTAGTTCCTACGAATTGATTTTCGCCGATCTTGTTAAGAGCCTCGGAGAGAACTGGGTTGAATGTGGCTGATGTATATAAGCTCATTTAAAAAATAAAGTTTAAGGGTTATTTAGCTGTAAGCACCTCGATTACATCGCCGTCTGATGCTGCAGCACTAAGTGCTACTCCGATCTTCTCGGTTCCAGATGCGTCTGTAAGTTTGCCGCCAGTTGTGTTGTAGACGAGATCACCGATAGCGATGTCTTTAGAAGCGATGGCAAACGAAGTGCCTCCACCGTGAATTAGAGATACAGTAGTAGCTTCGGAAGCTGCTGCTGGGGAAGTGGTGAAACCTACGACTGGATCTGCGCTAGCATCGGAAGCGGATAGCGTTCCGTCTGAAGCGACTTTGACCAAGATATAAGCTCCTAGTGCGCTCGAACCATTTACAAATGTCCGGTTGCTGTTGGATACTGTTGTTGCTGACATAATGTTAGTTATTTTGTTGGGTTAGATTTGAAAGAGTTCTGGACGATCTTTGCCGAGGCGAAGAGTCGCTGCGAACTCAGAGATTTTGTTTTCTTTTGCAAATTCTGAGATGATCTTGGAGCGATTAGCTTTGCTAGGCTCGTAGTCTTTATCGCCTACAGATGCTTGAACGAGATCAGAACCTTCGATGAGCTTTTCGAGAGTGGCGACCTTCGAGGATAGCTTGGATGCTTTAGCTTCCATCTTCTCTTGATCTTCGCCCATCTCTTTTTCCATCTCTTCGAGCTTAGAATTTAGTCCGGCGATCTCTTCGAGCTTCGATGCGATCTCCTTCTTTAATTCTTCGACCTCGTCTTCTTCGACGACTTCTTCCTCTTCGACTTCAGCTTCTTCGTCTTCGACGACTTCAGCATCTTCTTCGACGACTTCAGCATCATCTTCGACGACCTCGTCTTCTTCGACTAGCTCTTCAGCAGCCTCTTCGACTTCAGCTTCTTCGTCGTCTTCGGCGAGAGGAGCAGAGCTTTCCTTGAGTTTAAATTGTAGCTCTTCTACGCGAGCCTCGGAGTCGGTTACACTAAGCGCGAGAGTTTCATTCTCCTGCTTTAGCTTTTCGTTGAGTTCAGTTAGTTCTGCTTTTGTCATCTTGTAATTAGGTTTGGTGTCAATTATAGAAAATAGTCCTCTCTGATTAGCAGCAGGAGAGTCTACGAAATCCGCGCTCGAAACTTCTTCGACGCGAATAGATGGATATTCAAACAGCGCATCCTCTGGAGGATTGTCTTCGTCGTATAGACGATCGCTGTCATTGTTAGGAAAACGTCCCATAGGAACATCTCCGTCCGGAGTTGCCCATGCGATGTCTGCCTCGAAAACGATGCTGAGTCCGAATCGTTCCGGCATCTTCTCAGCCATCTCGAATAGTCGATTATATTTGCGACTGTCGTCCTCTCGAAAAGAGTCGAAGGCTTGGAAGTCTCCTAGAAGCCGATCTCCTTCGATGCGAAAATTGTTGAACATGCCTATCTCGCGAGTGAGGCGATCCTCGAAGAGTGCGCCTCTGTGCGTGATATAGGCAGGCAGCTTAGTGTCTTCTAGCTCATCGATGATCGTCTCCAGAGACTTACCATCGACGTAGAGTCCGTGACCTAAAGCCGACCCTACTGATATGAGAGCGACCGAGCGCATAGTCCCGTCCTCGTTATTGACTTGAGTCTCCTTGTTAGACTCTACTCCGAATGCAAATTGTCTCGACATACTTTGAGCCGCTTTGTCAATTTTCTTGAGTTTCGAGATCGCCCAATTCACTCCGGACGAGCCTCCCCATGCGTCCCACATTAGACCTCCGCAGCCTTCAGAGTAGGGAACGTCCTTGCTCTTTTGATGCCGCTTGAAGGATGCCATGCGAGCGATAGTCTCTCGACTGATCTTCTCGCGCTTGGCTAATTGATTCGCTCGCGCCCATCCCACAGGAGTTCCGCATTTGTTGTCTGCATTCTCGTCCTTATACTTTAAGGCTCGCTTCGCGTTATTCGTAGCTCCTTGAGGATAGTCGTTGTAAGTCTCTGCCATGATCTAGACTTCCGGCTCTGCGTCTGCGCTCGACACGACCTCTGAATAGTTGCCGCTCATCGATGTTGGGAATGGATTGATTAGCTCTCGCCATTCTAGACCTGCGCCTTCGGCGATCTCTTGAGCCTTCTTAATGTTCTGCGCCTTTCTCATAAGAACCTCCTCGGCAGTATAGCCGAAGGGAGCCGTGATGTCGTCGAGCGACATAGCTCCGGCTCTGAAGTATTCCATGTCTGCCTTAACCTGCGCCGCTCGATTGATCCATCTGAACGCCGGACGCTGCCAGCGAACCGCGAAAGGATTAGCCGCCGAGGATACATCGATCTTCTCACTAGCGATCTGCTGAGAGAGCCAGCGACGGTAGAGGCGGCTCATGATGCGAATGAGATCAGACTGATAGCTCTCGACTGTCTGCTGATACTGGAGGACGACGCCTTGAGATGCAGAGAAGGAGCTGCCGCCGATCTCCATGAGTAAGAACTCAAGAGGAATGCCGACCGCGCTTCCGACCTTGCGTAGCAGATAGGAGACCCATTGGATCCCGTCTACGTTCGGACGTCCGTTCGCGCCGATGACGCTGATGTCTTCGCCCGGCTCTAAGTAGTGGAAGCGTCCCGGCTGGAACTCTTCGAGATTGCCTAGAGCATCCTGCTCGCTTCCGTCTAGTCGATTCTGTAGCTCGAACTCGTAGGAGTTCTCTCGCTTAACTGCGACCGCCAGAGATGCGCTGACTTTAGCCGCCATCATCTCGACGCGATCATATTCGTCGCAGTCCTGTAAAGTGTTAATCACCGACGATAGCTCTGGAACGCCTCTGTATTGGCTAGGACGGACGCGACGTAGGAAAGGGATAAAGTCCCTAGCCGGTATGATCTGCGTGTCTCTGAGAGTGCCTGCGACGCGATTACCGACGGCGTAGGCGACAGGCTTGCCCATCTTGTCGATCTCTACGCCGTTCTGAAATTCTGATTCTTCGTTCGATGTGAAGGCTCCGCTAGGGTTGCCGATCCGAGATCCGTCTACGAATTGAACTTGATCCTTGCCGACGATCAGACCGCAGTCGCCATAGAAGAGGAGCGAGTCGATCATCTGTTGCTGCATCTCGCGCATGTCCATCATGCACGTTACTTCCGGAGACTCTGCGAACCTGTTCCAGCATTCTAGAATATGAGCATCCGTGTCGTCGTTGCCGGTAGATGGCTGCGGGATTAGTCCCCTGCCTACGATGTCTGCCTTACGCAGTCTCGACAGCGAGGCGACGACAGGGTTATTCCTGCGGAACTCTAGGCACGTAGAGATCATGCGATCTCTGTCGTATTCGTTCAGCTCGATCTCTTCGGATCTCACCGGAAGGTTTCCGCGCTTTGCTCTGTATCGAGTGTTGCGAACTGCGTCGTAGCCTTGAAAGGCTCTGACAAATTGCTTAAAGGCGAAGGAGACTCTGCTCGGTTTTTTCGTTTTTTTATCCATTAAAATTCTGCAGCGTGATTCGATTGCGCCCTCGACCTCCGAGAGTCTTGTCCTTCAGAGCGATGAGCCGGTCTAGCTTCTCGACCTGTGTGATCAGACTGCCGACGTCTGCTAGGGAGAATGTCTGGTCTCCGATGCTGTAGGAAGTGACTCCCTCCTCTGCGAGTTTTAAGATCGCAGTCAAGAGCTTGTCTCGTATCGCGATCAGTTGAGCTGTAGTAGTAGTAGACGCCATCGTCTAAGGCTCCTATGTCAATATACGAAAAAGCCTCCCTGCTTTCGCGGAGAGGCTTTGGAGTGTGGAGTGCTAAAGCTCTAGACTCTTTGCAGGTCTTTAGCATACATTAGCGATCATCTTGATGACTGCTGTGTGAGGACAATCTGACTCGAAGCAAAATGAGTAGTTGTTGTAGTCGTCGTCTAGGACAGTCCACTTTTCTTCGCTTACGAATTTAGTAGCCTTGAAGGAGCCGCCGTCCTTGTCTGTGTAAGTTAGGATCTCGACGTCATACTTGCTTCCGTCGTTATTAGCGTCGAAAGAATGAACGATAGTCATGTCCTTGTCATACTCTTTGCAGGCGAGACGAGTGTCGTTAGCTTTGAAGTCTACGCTCTCGCCAGACCAGTTTGATTTAAGTGTTCGGTAGTTTTTCATGTCGTGTTTTGTTGTGTTAAAAAATGAAGTGTGAGATGCTTCGCCCTGTTAGAGTTATATCTTATTCCATCCGACTGACTCGCATAGAAAATGCTCTCCGTCCACTACGACAATATCGCCTGTAGAAAGTGAGTAGTTACCTAGATCGCGAAAATCAGTTGCGATTTTAAGTTCCGCTTCATTTAGCATTTCTTGAGGAGCATTTAGAATGTGAAAAACGAAGTCAGCGACTTCTTCGCCGATACGTTTATGATCCATTATAAAGCTCTGAGGAATGACTGCTTCGTAGATTTTGGAACGAGGAGTATTTTCGTCTGCATCCCATTGATCTCTGCGATTAGTTGGGCGATGTATTTCTATTGAGTTGCTCATGGTCGTGTGTTTTTTTTAGGTTATTCGAGGCGTGAATCGCTCCGATATGAAAGATAAAGTAGGATGAATTTGATCGAGTCAATACCTTATTCACTTATTTTTCACTATACTTTAGAGACGCTTACCTCCGGAAGTTTGTGGCTGTTTCTTTGCACGTCGGCATCGATCGTGTAATGCTCGGCATACTTGTTGAGGAAAGCGTCGAGCCAATCGGCATTGTCTGCGTAGCGGATGAACTTGACCTTTACGTCGCCGGTCTTCGCGACCATCTTGAAGGTATACTTGAAATCGCAGAAGCTCTTCTCGTGTTTGTTGTAGACGCGAGTAGTGAAACTAGCCTTCTTCTTTTCGAGCTTCGCTAGGCTCTTCGCTAGGCTGTCCGCTACGATCTTGCGACCTCTTACCAGAGCGTCTGCACAGTCTACGTTTTGAAACGTCTCCTCGACCACGTAGATCCCCTCGATGCGATGTCTGCGATTAGCAGTCATCCAGTCTTCGATCTTGCCGTTCTTTACGGCGAAGATGTGTCCGCTTGTAAGAACCGCGACCGTGTTATTTTTGAGGAACTTCCGTGCGCCCTTCATGAACTGGCAAACTGTTTTGCCATTGTAAGAATCTAGCCCGCTCTTGTTGAACTTGAAAAACTTTCTGTAGACAGAATCGTAGGTTCCTCTTCTGCATCCTTGATTCAGTTTGCGACCTGCGTCTGCCATAACAGCTTGAGCGTCCTCGAACTTGATGCCCGCGATGACGGCGAGAGTTACTACTGTGCATGCGTTGTCGTCGTTTTTGAAGGCTTCGCTTTTTTTGATAGTGTCGTGATTCATGAGTCGTGTTTTTAGGTTTTTTCTAGGCGTTAATCGCTTCGATATGAAAGATAGAAAACTACTAAGATCGTCGAGTCAATACCTTATTCACTTATTTTTCACTTATATTTAGGCACGAAAAAGCCTCGCCCAGACACGACTCCGGACGAGGCTCAACCTATTTTATTTATTACACGTATGACACAAAGTGTTAGAGTTCAAAGATGCCGACATGATTGTCGAAAGAGTTGTCGCAGAAGATCGCATCTTCGAGCCTGTTCTGGAATGACTTGTTCTTCGCATTGAAGACCTCGAAGTCTCTCGATACTGCGAACCGGCGAGTCTCGCTGCGGAGATATCGGACGATGTCCTCGATGCGTCTGACAGTCGCGACGTAGACATGATCTGAGTAGTGAATAGAGACGTTAGCGTAAGTAGTGTTTTTCATAGTAGTGTTTTTTTAGGTTAGATGATTATTTTACAAGCAGGTCTTCTAGTTTTTTAGTTTCGTCACACAGCTCTTTGTATGAACACTTCTTATCCCATATCAATACGGGATTGGTGAAGCCATCGCCGATCGGCTTCTGATTTCGGTAATCATATATTTTTCCCGTTCCGGAGATTGGAGCATACATGCCTATGATCTTTGTTTTTTTGCGAATGTTTTTTTGTATTTTCATGATCGTGTTTTTTAGTAGTAATGATTAAAGTGAAGCAGCCTCTTTAGCTGTTTTGTTTATGAGTCTTTGCATCCCTAAAGCTGTTGAACAGAATCCTCCTAGTTGTCGGCAGTCCTTGTGGCTTATGACAACAGTATCGCTGAAGGGTTCGATGGTAACGCCGTTGTCTAGCGTTTGCTTTTTAACTGTGCGAACGAACTTTACGGCTTTGCAGTATTTTTGGTATTTAGTCATGTCGTGTTTTATTTTTAGGTGATGCCTTGCCTCCGAAGAGGCTAAGGCTTGTTAGTTAAAATTTAGTCTTCAAAAATTTTGTGAACACCTTTATAGCGTTCTTGGTATTGCTCCCATGTAGGAAGTGAGTCGCGATACTGAATCAAGTCGCTGATCAAATCATCAAGATTTTCGCGATTGTGAATTGCGTTTTCAAATCTGAAGTTGTCTCTGACAAGACTCTTAGCTTCTTCTTTGATTTCTACTGTTGATGGATATTTTTCTGGGTTGCTCATAGTCGTGTTTTTTAGGTTTTTTCTAGGCGTTAATCGCTTCGATAGAACAGAGTAAGTAGGACAAATTTGAGCGAGTCAATAGCATATTCACTTTTTTTTCACTTTTTTTTATACCTACCAAAAGCCTGTAGAACTGCGGCTTCGCGTCGATGCGTCGCGCTTTCTGGGAGGACGCTCGTCAAACATTGTCGGCATATCTCCTCGATCGATTCGAGCTATGCCGATAAACTTGGACAGAGCGCGAGCGAGGATCTCGCAGTCCCATAAGTGATCTCCCTTGCTGCGCTTCAACTTCTTCACGACTTTAATGTGACCGCTTCGATCTGTCTCCTTCGTCCAGTAAGTCGCGAAGAGCTGATCGTAGTAGACCTTCGGAGTGTCCGTGAAAGTGTGGAAGCCGGAGAGCTGCCGAGAGCGCAGCCGAGAAAGCTCCTCCTCGTAGATGCTCTTGTTCACGTGAAGGTATCGAATCTTAGATCGACCGCCTCGACCTTTCGTGTCTCCGGTAAATGGATCCTTCATCTGCAGTCGATAGGGTTGCTCGCCTTGAAGGTTCTTCCAGCCGCGAGATCCGAACCATTTAGAGCGACGCCGGAAGACCTCCTCGTAGATCTCGGAAGTTCTATCTCCGGCGCAGTCGATGATGGCTGCGTGAGCTTTGTGCTGATCGTAGATAAGATCTAACTCGGAGAACGAAGCGACTTGACCGCAGTCGATGAGATAGCTCGTTCCGTCTCGATCGAAGCCTCGAACGACGAACCAGAAAGAGTCTGTCTGCGTATCGACTCCCATGACTCGATACTCGCCTCGAAGGTCGCCGCGCTCGTAGTCGAGTTCGAGTTCGTTCGCATCTGCCTGCTCTTGGTTCGCCCAATCATCTTTCCACGGCTCTGCCAAGTTACCTTGCACGAACTTGCGGAGACCGTGCATCGATGAGCTTACCTGTAGCCAGTTAATGATGAGCGCGGAGAAAGTCATCGCCGGAGCGTATAGAGAGTTAAGATGATAGCTGCGATGATTTGCCGGAGCGTTCGGATTCTGGGATCTCCACTCTCCGTTCTTAATCATCGTAGGCTTATGAGCGTCGAGGATCTTCTGGTCGCAGCGCGGACATACATACGCCGCCGTCGATGCTACGAGATCGAAGTCGTATCCTCCGTCCTCGAACTTAGCCTCCTCGTCGAACGTGATCGAGTAACGGCTATTGCCGTCCTTATCTTTCTGCCTCCACTCGAACTGAATGAACTCCTCGCAATGAGGACATGGCATAAAGTATCTGCGCTGATCGCCGTAGAGATACTCTTCCCAGATCCCTCCTGTCTCTTCTTTTGGAGTGCTGGTCTGAATGATCTTATATTCTCGCCGTCCCTTAATACGTTCGAGCGCAGCGAGGCGAATGTCCGGATCGATCTCGTCGATCTCGTCCAGAACTAGATAGGCGACCGGAGCCGACTTCACGTTATTCTCGGAGCCTGCTCCGGCGAAGGTTAGAGTGCATGACAGGAACTCCTGCCGCATGTTCGTGATCTTGTCGCTATCGACTCTGCCTGTGGCTGCGCTCAGAGGACATTGATCCTTGAGAGGCTTACAGTCGTCGATGAACGGAAGCCATCGACCCTTCGAGAAGTTGCGAGCGTTCTCTGCGCTCGGCATGATCCAGAGCGTGTCCTTCGGAAACTCGCTGAGAAGATATCCGATGCCGGCATACATTGTCGTCGTCTTGCTCGACTGCGATCCCCAGCAGAGAGTGATCTTGCTGATCGTAGGATCGATCAGATCATTTAGAGGCTGCTGCGCGTAGGGAAAGACCTTGAGAGATCCGGGAAGTTCCGAGACGTTATCTCTTAGAACGCAGTTGTCGAACGCCCATTCCACAGGAGACTTCAGACGCCGAGGAGAGAATAGTTTTCCTAGCTCATTATTTAACAGAGAAGCCATTTTTCGTCGCGAATTTTTTTGCATAAGCCTCTAGATCCTTAGCCGCCGCAGTCGCGAAGGCTTTTGTCTGACCGTTAAAAGCGGCGGCGAAGGCTCGAATGCCGCCGGCTCTTGGATTGAGCGCAGACTGTGACCGACTCTTTACGAGGATTGCTGCCGTGTGCGTATCCTTGTAGATCTTACCGGACAAGACGTTTCCGTGACCGGCTCCGATCTTTGCCTTCATCGCAGCTCCTAGTCCGCGAGTAGACTTGATAGGGATCCTCAGCTTCTTCATGATCTCTAGAAAGCTCTTCTGCGATGCTGCGATCCTTGTCTTCTTATCTTTGATGATCTTAGCCTGCAACCTCCGAAGCTCGCCCAGAGCCTTATTGACTCTGCCCTTGAACTTAGCCGCCAGAGTTCGACCGGAAGGATTCTTCGCGCTGATTGCGTTGAGCGCGTAGTCGCTCCGGATCCTAATCCATCTGCCTGCGCCTGTGCCTCTTGGCTTAAAGATCAGAGACCCGTCTCTGGCTTTGCGTATCTTGTCTCCGGCAGAAGAGACGAAGCGAGTAGAGAGAGACTTCTTTACTGCTGCCGTGATGATTGCAGGCTTAGACTTCCCTGTCTTTCGAGCGGCTCCTTCTAGGATAGATCCGGTAGTGGCTTTTAGCACATCCTCGAAACTAGCTCCTGTCTTCTTCTTCAAGGTTTTCAACATGCCGTCGAAGCCTTTGGAGTTGAGTGACATCTTGTTCATATGTAAATAAGTTTCTCGGCAGGTGGATAATACGGTAAACACGACTAAACCGACTGGCGTCTTAATAGCTCAGTCTACCTGCCGAGAAACAATTTTTCTATTTCACTAAAGACCCTTTCGTCAAGTCCGTTGCGAACTGCAAGCTCTGCGATGTTGGGGTTAGCAGGATTAGCTTGCGCCGCGACTTGTCGAGGCAGAGCGTCTAGTAAGCGTCTTAGGGGAGTTAAAAGTTTGATGAGAGCCTCGGTCGCCTCCGACTCTGGGATTAAGTTGTCGCGCTTCTGAGCCAGCTCTAGCTCTCTGATCTGTCCCATAGCATTCTCTCGACGCTCCTGCGCGGCTATGAGCTTTGCCTTGAGATCTGCGATGTCTGCCGCCGTGTATTCTCGACCGGAGACCGCGATGCGTCCGGCTCCCTGCTCTTGAGACATTGCTCGATCGGCAGCCCAGAGTTTCCATGCTTCGAGATCCTTAGTCTGAGGACAGTTGTCAGACTCGCGCCTCTACTTCGAGAGCGTCGGCTGCGTGACGCCGAGAGCCTCGGCGATCTGCTTCCACGTTTTCATTTTTGGAGTCTTCATGTTCTTCAATTAGCTGTGGATTTAAAAACTCGTAAAAACGCACAGTC
>VMHT01101859.1_pt1 | contig 22971 bp, 32 predicted proteins | sample 4693611 | NCBI WGS metagenome assembly VMHT01 (sample SAMN12280063, study PRJNA550983) | marine metagenome | isolation source: seawater sampled from same location over 5 years 0.02-0.2 micron viral filtrate | place: USA: collected off the coast of southern California halfway between the port... ...
AAATACAATCAATATGAAACCAACATGCGTAGTATCGTGTCCAATTGACACATTTTCCGGTTACGGAGCAAGATCAAGAGATTTTGTAAAATCATTAATAGAATCAAAAGGAGAAGAATGGGATATTAAAATCTTACCTCAAAGATGGGGTGATTGTCCTTGGAATTTCTTATCGCAAGATGATCCCTTAAGACAACGTTTTATTCCTGGACTACAACAAAAACCAGCAATTTGGATACAAATTACAATACCTAGTGAATTTCAACCAGTAGGACAATTTAATATAGGTGTTTCTGCAGGTATTGAATCTACTATATATCCAGCAGATTTTATAGAGGGTAGTAATAGAATGAATTTAAATTTAGTTAGTTCTGAACATTCAAAACAAGTAGCTTTATCATCTCAATTTGACAGAGTAGATAAAAATACAAATCAAAAAACAGGTACTGTAAAATTAGAAAAACCAATTGAAGTATTATTTGAAGGTTTAGATTTAAATAAATATTATAAAAACCCACAAAATTCAGAATTACTTAAAGATATAAAAGAAGATTTTTGTTTTCTTTACACGGGACATTGGCTACAAGGTAATTTTGGGGAAGATAGAAAAAATACAGCTTTATTAATTAAAACATTTTTAGAAATTTTTAAAGGATCTGGGAGAAAAAAACCAGCTTTAGTTTTAAAAACAAATACAGTAAATTATTCTTTGTTAGATAGAGAAAATATATTGAAACATATAAATAGAATTAAAGATCAAGTAAAAGGTAATTTACCAAATATTTATCTTCTACATGGTGAAATGACAGATGATGAAATGAACCAATTAAATAACGATAATAAAATAAAAGCATTTATATCGTTTACAAAAGGTGAAGGTTATGGTAGACCATTAGCTGAAGCCGCAATTACAGGTAAACCCGTAATTGTATCTAATTGGAGTGGTCATGTTGATTTTATTAATCCAGAATATAATATATTAATTGGTGGTGAACTTAAAAACGTACATAAATCAGCTGCAAATCAATGGTTACTTAAAGAATCACAATGGTTCAATATCAATACAGATATAGCTGGTAGAGCTATGAAAGATGTATTTAAACATTATAAAAAATATTACGAAAAATCGCGTAAACAAACACAATATTTAAAAAATAATTGGAGTTTTGACAAAATGACTGAAAAATTAAATTCATTATTACCAAAAATAGAAGCTGCACCTCAAATGCAAACTTTAAATTTACCAAAACTTAAAAAAGTAGGAGAAACAAAACAAGAATTACCTAAATTAAAATTACCAAAACTTAAAAAAATAGAAGCATAATGATACAATCAATAGACAAATTAGTAAATAGTCCTATTTGTGATAGTGACGCATGTTATGAATCAGAATTCCAAACAGAAGATGGACCAGTAAAAACATGGCTTTGTATGACTAGTGGTTACACCTCAAATACTACAATGACCTTAGATAGCGAAGGATTAAAACAAACATTAGAACTCACAGCTGATTTAATTAAAGATCTAAGACAAGATTATGAACCTCCTGGTGGGGGAGAAGTATTAGCTTGGTTCCCTACAGTTATTACTATACCTTCTAAAGGTATGATATTTCCAGAACCCATTAAAGGAACAGACGATTGGGGTTGGACAGTAGTTAAAGCAATTCCCATCCCAGAAGATGAACAACATAAATACCCTGATGCTACTAATCCAGGTGTTAATTACAAACATAAAATGGACATGAAAAATGTAAAACGTTATGATAAATTGTGTTTTATGGACGCAGCTGAAGAATTAGGTATGTTTCAAAGTGGATTTACTTCAACCGCAGGATCATCTGATATATCGTCTACATCTATAGGATCTAGTGGACCCTTCCCCTCAGAACCTAGTACTAAATAAATATGAATATAAGTTATGCAATACCAGTTTGCAATGAACATGTTGAATTAGAAAAATTATTATCGTTTTTAGTAAAACATATAGACGAAAATGATGAGATAGTAGTTCAATGTGATAAGGGAAATACTACATCTGAAGTACATAGGGTATTAGGTGATTTTCCTACTGTTAAAATTATAGAATTTCCCCTAAAAGGTAATTTTTCATCATTTAAAAATAATTTAAAAGAAAATTGTTCGAGTGATTGGATATTTCAAATAGACGCAGATGAATTACCTCATGAATTTTTAGTCACTAATCTTAAAGAAATATTAAAATCTAACCCCACAACAGAAATATTTTTAGTTCCTAGAGTTAACACTGTAGATGGTTTAACTCAAGAACATATTAATAAATGGCGTTGGAATATAAATGAAAAAGGTTGGGTTAATTGGCCTGATTACCAAACAAGAATTTTACAAAATACCCCTAAAATTAAATGGGGTAGTAAAGTACATGAGGTATTATTAGGTCATGATACATATGCTCCTTTACCACAAAAAGAAGAATGGTGTATTTACCACCCTAAACATATTTTAAGACAAGAAGCACAAAATAATTTTTATGATACATTATGATAAAAATTAAATTAACAAATTGGCAAAAAGGAAGAAATGAACATACATTTAGACCTTTATTATTAAATGCACAACATTTTAACCAGATAGGAGTGCAGTTTGTAGAAGATGGAAGTTATGATTTTGAATTTATAGGAACAGAAGATATTTTAAATAAAAAAATTCCAATTCAAGAAAGTATAGAAAAAGGATTAAAGTTTTTAGATGGTAAAGATAATTATTATTTATTTGATGGTTCTGATTCTACATCTTTAATGGCATCCTTTGAAGTATTTGAAAAATCAAAAGCAAAATACCTATTTAAATCAGCAAAATCAACAAGAGAACAATACAATACACCTACAGCTTTTAATAAATGGTTTTTTGGAGATGGTAGTGATTTAGATTTATCATATGAAATGACACCCGAAACCTATGATAGAATAAAACTAAATGGATGGAATTTAGGGTATTATAATCCAAATTATTTGAATTTTGATAATTCTAATTTAGAACGTACAATAGATGTTTGTGCTATATATCAGGGTTTTCATAAAAAAAATGGAGATCATGGTGTACGAAATGATATATTATATACAAATCATAGAACAAAAGCATGGGAAATATTAGACTCTTCAAAAAATATTTCATATGAAAAAAATAAAAGACCATTCCCTGAATTTGCAGATGTAATGAGAAAAAGTAAATGTACTTTATCTCCTTTTGGTATGGGAGAAATATGTTTTAGAGATTTTGAAATAATACAATTTGGTAGTGTAATGATAAAACCTGATATGAGTAAAGTTATTACACATCCTAATATATATATTCCCTATGAGACTTATATACCTTGTAAATTAGATTGGTCTGATTTGATCAAAAAAATAGAATGGGTTAAAAATAATCCTAAACAATGTAAAGAAATAACTGAAAATGCTAGAAAAATTATGAAAGAAGCATACACAACAGAAAATTTATTATTATATTGGTACGATATAATATCAACATTTAAAGGAATAGAAAAATGACAAAAATTTACTCAAAAATAGAACCAAATAAACTATTACATATTATTAATAGGTTATCAGATATAGCAGGTAGAGATGATATTATACCAGAAAATAATTTTATACAATGTGCTACTTTAAAGATGGAAAAAGGTAAAACATTTCCACCCCATAAACATATAACTAAAGATAGACATTATCCCGAGCAAATAGCTCAAGAATCATGGGTAATAATTAAAGGAAAAGTAAAATGTAAGTTTTATGATATTGATGATACATTAATCGCAGAACCTATATTAGAACCAGGTGATGCTAGTTTTACCTTATATGGGGGACACACGTATGAAATATTAGAAGAAGACACAATTGTATATGAATACAAAACAGGTCCTTATGAAGGGCAAGAATTAGATAAAACTTTTCTATAATGAAAAAAATTAATTTAGGTTGTGGTTGGAGAGATTTTGGTAAAGATTGGATCCATATAGATGGTGGAGATTACCCCCACTTAGACTCAAAAGATATATTTAATTTACCATACGAAGATAATTCTATTGATTTAATATATGCTAGTCATGTAATTGAATATTTTGATAGAGAAGAAATTATTCCTATTTTAAATAAATGGAAAAATAAATTAAAACCTGGGGGTATATTAAGATTAGCAGTACCAAATTTTCATTCTATGGTTAGATTATATTTAGAAGCTAATATACCATTAAGTAGCTTTTTAGGTCCTTTATATGGAAAAATGGAAATGGGTGATAAAACAATATATCATAAAACTACTTATGATTTTAAAGAACTAAAATTAATATTAATTAAATGTGGTTTTTCTAATGTAGATTATTATAATTGGAAAAATACAGAACATAAGAATTTTGATGACCATTCACAAGCATATATTCCCCATATGGATAAAGAAAATGGAGTCTTAATTAGTTTAAATATAGAAGCAATAAAATGATATCTTATAATAATAAATTTATATTCATTCATATTAATAAAACAGCGGGTTCTAGTATAGAATCATCATTAAAAGATTATGGTTTAAAAAAAATCCCCGTAAATAAATCAGACTTTCCTCATTCACAACATTTTAATTATAGTGATTATGAAAAATATTTAGGGGAAGATCTACTAGAATACCATAAATTTACAGTAGTTAGAAATCCTTGGGATAGAGTGGTTTCTTATTTTTTTAATGGAGCTATTACAAATGGTTTAAATTTTAATGAGTGGATAATTGATAGATATAAAAATTATAATTTTGTAGACTATGATAGAATGTACCAGCCCTGTATAAGTTGGTTAGATTTAAAAAACTTAAACCAAATTAATATTCTTAAATTTGAAAATTTAGATAAAGATTTTAAAAATTTATGTAATATATTAAATATAAATGTAAGTTTAAAAAAAATAAATACAAATAATAGTAGAACTAAATACCAAGATTACTATAATGAACAAACTAAAAATATAATCTTTAATTTTTTTAAAGAAGATATCAAGTATTTTAATTATGAATTTTAAAAACAGAAAGAATGAAAAGCACAGTAGTAAAAACTAAAGTAAAAGGAAGGAAATGGAATATTAAAGATACTTCACAAAATAATTTTGTAGAAGATAAAACATTAGTAAATGACATAGTAGAAAAATATAAAGATAATTTTCCAAAAGTATATGGGGTACCTAGAAGTGGATCAACTCTTTTACGTAATATATTAAATACTATATTTGATGGAAATATTAAAGTTCAAAAACATGATTATTTTAAAACAGATACTAAAGTAATATGTTCTTATAGAGATTTTAGAGACTCTACAATATCCCAATGGAGGATACAAAAAGCTGGATTTGATAAAGAAGAAAATGCTAAAGTAGCTACTTTTGGTAAAATAGAAGAAAATGCACGTAGAATTAAATCTCAAGTAGGAACTTTAAAACATTTTAAGGAAAGATATCCTAGTAATCAAATATATTTTGCTAGATATGAAGATTATCATTATAATTTTGATATTTTATGTGATGATTTGGAAAAGTTTTTAGACATTACAATTAAAGATCAATTAAGAAAATTTTTACAAAGAACATGGAATAAAAAAAGAATCAAAAAAGTCTACAGTGATAATTTAGAGGCTTTTCAAGGATATGATGAACAAACAGAAATTCACGGTCAGCACATATATAAAGGTAAAGTAGGAACATGGAAAGAACTTTTACAAAAAGATAATCATAAAATGCTAAATGAATTTTTTCAAAAAGAACTTTTAGAATGGGGATATAAAATATGAGTTTTGAAAGTATAAAAATATTTGAAAATAAAATAGCAGAATTTTTTAGTGCACCATATGCAGTAGCAGTAGATTGTTGTACTCATGGAATCGAATTATGTTTGAGACATCAAAATATTTCCTATATTAATGTTCCTAAAAGAACATATATTTCTGTTCCTTTTTTAGCTAAAAAACTAAAAATCCAACTAAATTGGAAAGATGAAAATTGGCAAGACTATTATTATTTAACTGAACATTTTACACCTATAATTGATGCGGCTGTATTATGGAAAAAGAATAGTTATATTCCTGGTACATTTATGTGTATAAGTTTTCAATTTAGAAAACATTTGGCTTTAGGTAGAGGTGGTATTATATTATGTGATAATAAAGAAGATGCTATTGAACTTAAAAAAATGAGTTATGATGGTAGACATCCAGATATACCTTGGAGAGAACAAGATATAGAAACTATGGGTTATCATTATTATATGACCCCAGAGACAGCTGAATTAGGTTTAAAAAAATTGCCTAATGCAATAAAAAATAAACCAACACAATGGATAATTAATGATTGGCCTGATGTATCAAAAATGAAAGTGTTTAATAAAAAAGAGGAAACAGATCCTTATTTACAAACAAAATAAAAAATGAAAGCTATAATTTTAAGTTGTGATAAATATCATCCTATTGCTAATCATATGATCTTAACATATGAGAAAGTTTGGCCAACAAATAAATTAACATATAGAATCCCATGGAATAATAAATTCCCTCAAAACATAGTTGATAATTTTAAAGATAAAGTAGAGCCTATAAACACCCCTGTAGAATTTAAAAAAACAATATCAGGATTAATTAATGATTTAGATGATAATGAATGGATATTTTGGTGTACTGATGATACTTACTTAACATCTATAAATGAACAAGAAGCAAATGAAACTTTAGATTTTGTAAAATCAATAAAAGACACAGAAATATGTGGTGTTACTTTTGGTTATATAAGACAAGTTCCATATAATATAAATAAGAATGATTTTAAAATACATAATAATCTTAAATTTATTCAAAGAACAAAATTAACAAATCAGTGGGCACATCAATTTTGGAGAGTTAAAATATTAAAAAACATGTTTAATAATTTAAATGAAGCTCCCCAATATAAAGCTAAACAAATGGATTATATGTTAAATGAAAATAATTTATTTTGGAAATACGTTAATGATAAAAAAATGTATACATTAGACCATAATATAGCTGTTTGGGGAGAAAGTACACATAGAGGAAACTTAACACAAAATTGTATAGAAAGTTTTAAATCTTATAATTTACCTTTACCATCAGATTTTAAAACAAGTTCAACAACAATATATTTTAAATAACATGACAAATAATAAAATTAAATTAGGATGGATAGAAATTTCTCCTGAAGAATCAAATTTAGAAATTATAGATGTAGGTGAAAAACATTTTAGAAGAAAAAAAGCATTTATAACAGGTATAGCAGGTCAGGATGGTAGTTACCTTGCAGAATATTTAGTTGATTTAGGATATGAAGTTCATGGTATAGTTCGAAGAAATTCTACACCAGAAAACCAACATAATAGGATAGATCACTTAGAAGATAAAGTCCATACATATTATGGTGATTTATTAGATCAAGGTGGGCTAGAAAGATTATTAGATAAAATTCAACCAGATGAAATTTATAATATAGCAGCTCAATCACATGTAAGAATTAGTTTTGATATCCCACAATTTACAGTACAAACAAATGCATTAGGTGTTCTTAATATGTTAGAAGCTTATAGAAGAGCTTGTCCTAAAGCTAAATTTTATCAAGCAAGTAGTTCTGAAATGTTTGGTTTATCTGTAGAAGATGATAATTTTCAAAGAGAAACTACAGTAATGAATCCGGTATCACCTTATGGTTGTTCTAAAGTATTTGGTTATAATATTGTAAGAAATTATAGACGAGCTTATAAATTACATACTGTAAATGGTATTTTATTTAATCATGAATCACCTAGAAGAGGTAGTAATTTTGTAACTAATAAAGTAGCTAAAGCAGCAGCTAAAATTAAATTAGGCTTACAAGATAAATTAGAATTAGGTAATATGGATTCATATAGAGATTGGGGTCATTCATACGATTATGTAAGAGCAATGCATTTAATGATGCAACATGATGAACCGAGTGATTGGGTAGTATCAACTATGGAAACGCATTCAGTAAGAGAAATGTGTGAATTAGTATTTAGCCATTTAGGATTAAATTATAAAGATTATGTTGTGCAAAATCCTAAATTTTTAAGACCTGAAGAATTACCTTATTTAAAAGGTGACTCTACAAAAATTAGAACAAAATTAGGTTGGGAACCAACATATACCTTTAAAGAAATGATGGAAGAAATGGTAGACCACTGGTTAAAAGTTTATACAAAATGATAACAGTTATACAAAATTATATATGCACAGTTGAAGAAAGGAAAAATGTAGTATTAAATAACCTTCCAAAATTAGGAAAAGTATTTGAGGATATTCCTTTTTATGTAAATTTTAATGATACAATTAACCTTGATGTTATACATAATTCATATAAAAAAAATATTCAAAATTTAAATTTTTATAATAATTTAGAAAAAGATTGGGCTTTAGTTACTTTATCCATGGTAGAAGAAGTTAAAACCCCTTATTTACTTTATTTATGTGAAGACCAAGTAGTTCATTCATCAAATAATGGTTTAAATAATATTTTAAATGAAATAAAAAAATTAGATATAGATTTTGTAAATTTAACAAAAATAAAAAAATATTCAAAACCTACTTTTAATGGGTATAATGAACAAGATTTTGGTTATTCATATTTAGGTAAAGATTCTCCTACAGGTAGACTTTCTTCAGACTGTATTGTTAAAACAGAATTCTGGAAAGATAGATTAATTGAGTTTATTGAAAATAAAAATAATTGTCCTCATAGAATTCCATACCCCCATAATAATATACCTAACTATTTTGAGGGTTATTATGATCATTCTATAGGAATTAGAAGATTTAAAGAATTAAAATGTTATATACCTAAAGAACCTATTTTTATTGAGTATAATGATATTTTACAAAAACATACATATGCATAAATCTTTTAATTTAGAAAATATTGATGTTAGTTCTTTTTCTATTGTAAAAGAAAGAAAAAAACTATACCACAATCAAGATCATTCAAGGTGGGTTTACTATGATAATAATAATTTATATTATAAGATATGGAATTCTACATATGTTAGGAGAGATAATATTTTAGAAGGATTAAATAACGGTTTTTATGATGATACAACAACTCCCGCTTTAAAAGGATTAATATACCATGAGGGTGTATGTAGGGGGTATGTAATGGAAAAAGTCAACCCATTATCTGATCCTAATATAATACACAATTTTTATAACATTATTAAAGAAAAAACAGCCATAACAAAATATTTTTATTTTGATTACTGTAAACAACATGTTATGGATTTTAAAGGCAAACCATGCTTAATAGATTTAGAAGGAATATATCCTTTCATTAACCTACAGGATTTTTTAAAAGGTGAATATAATAGTTCATTTGCTGATAGTAATTATAAAGAATTTGTATGCAATATTGTAAGATAGATCTAAATCATTTTTTAAAATTAAAATTTCCTTCAAGGATTTGTCAAAAAAAGGCTTTAATACTTGATCCAGACTTTTTTTGGGAACAAAGAGGACAATTTAACCATATTTTTAAGTTAAAAAGTGTACAAGAAGTAGTAAATTATTATAAAGATATAAATAATCTTAATAACCAAAAACTAAAAATGGTAGAAAATAATTGGGAATATTTTAATTGTTTACTTTATGGTTTTAGAAAAAATGTTTTAGATACAGATATACATAAAATTAAAGGAGGGAAAGAAATATCATCTGAAGAACGTAATAAAATTTTAACCCCAGAATATTATCAAAATTTAGATAAAATGTCTGATAATGAAATATTAGAATTTAATAAAAATAACCCTGTTGATTTTGATACAGAACATATTAGGCATGGTACACATAGAGCTTATGCTATGATAGGAAGATTAATTAGAGGTGAAAAATATATTCCATTTTTTGTTAAAAAAGAAAATTTTAATCCTTTAGTTAAAATAAATTTTTTAAAAGAATTAGATGATTTAAATATACCTAAATCAGAATATACTTTATGTCAAAGTTCTATATTAGCTTTAATGGGTATTAGAACAAATGATGATTTAGATATAGTAATTTCATCAAAATTAAGAACCTATTCTTTAAATAATGAAGTTAATGGTTGTAAAATACATAAAAATATAGAAGTATTTAGTAAAAATCATAATAAATTCAAAGCGTTTAATTGTAACAATGATGATGAATTAATAAAAAATTATAGTATTAATTTAATGGGTTATAATTTTGTAGAACCTCGTTTTTATTTTAGTAGAATATGGCCTGAAAACTATAAAAAAATAAAGGATCAAAAAGACATTAAACGTTTTTTTGAATTAAAAAAACAAGAAATATATCCTTTTAATAAAATAACAAAAACACAATGGGGGGTGGATTTATTACCTACAGAAAAAAATGAAGATCAATGGAGAAAAAAAATAGCAATTTAATTTACATAGTAGCTATAGATCATAGTAGTTCTACAAATAAATGTAGTGATTATGCACAATATTGTCTTAAAACATGGGAATATTGGTGTAAAAAACATGATATAGATTTAATAGTATGCACTGAACATGATAATAAATTAGGAAGACCTATATGGAATAAAGAAAAAATATTTAGTATAGGTAAACAATATGAAAAAATAGGAGTAGTAGATTCAGATACTATGGTAAGGTGGGATACACCTAATATATTTAATACCTTTAATGATGAATGGTGTGGGGTAGTGGATAACGCTGATTTAGGATGGATTTTAGATAGTATTAAAAATTACAATAAATTTTATCCTAATATAAAACTAAATATTGATAATTATTTTAATGCGGGAGTATTATTTTTCCATAATAAATATTTAAATATATTTGAAAATTTATTAAATTTATATTTAAATAATCAAGAAGAGCTAGATAATTAGGATAAAGGAGGGGGCAAAGAACAAACACTTTTAAATTATACTGCTGTTAAAAATAAAATTAATTTTAAACCCTTAAACCCCGAATGGAATTTGTTTGCTATGCATAAAAAAGATATGTTCCATCATAACTGGCAATTAAAAACACAAACAAACCATTTTCTAAAATATGGATATATATGGCATTTTACAGGTTTTCCTGTAGAACAAAGAAAGAATTTAATGAAACAAACGTGGGATTTAATAAAATCAAAATATGAGTAAAAATGTAGTTTTAATGGTAGCGTGTACTATTCATGGAATGGAAAGTAGGAGTAAACCATATGAATATGGGATAAATTCCTGGAAACAGTGGTGTAATAAAAATAATTGTGAATTTTTTGTATTAGATGAACCCTTATTCAAAGATACAGAAATGAAAATAAATTACCACAGATATTACTGTTTTGATTTATTAGAATCTTCTGGGGTAGATTATAATCAAATATTAATAACAGATGCGGATTCAATAATACATCCTAATTGTCCTAATTTTTTTAATTTAACAGAAAATAAATGGACAGTAACTCAATGTGATGGTAGCTTTGATTGGATATGTAGAAGTTTAGAAAACTACGCTTATGAATTTTCAGAATTTAATGAATTTTCTTTATGGGAATATTTTAATGCCGGATTTCAAGTATTTAATAAAAAACATAAACATATAATTAAAGAATTTTTAGATTTTTATTGGTCTAATAAAGATAAAATAAATTGGATGCAAAAAAATTATGGAGTAGGAACAGATCAACCCTTAATTAACCATATAGTACATAAAAATAAAGTAGATCTTAAATTTTTACCTTATCGTTATTGTATGGCCGATTTACATAGAAAAGGAATCTTAACGGATGATTTAAAATTTACTGAAATAGAAGGTATATATCAATTTAATGCTATCCCTAATAATGATAATGCCCAATGGACTAATTACTTTATGGAAAAAACATATAACTATTTATATAAATGATTGTTTCAAATTCAAATAAATATATTTTTTTAAAAACTAGAAAAACAGCAGGATCTTCTATACAAGTAGCTTTATCAACTAAATGTAATCCTTTATTAGACATAATTACTGGTAGTAGTATTAAAGAAGGTAAATTAGACGAATCCCATTCAGGGGGTTGGAATATTAATAAATTTTTTACAAACCACCCCCACCCTTCAATAGAATTAGTTAAAAAATGGGCTGGTGATGACTGGAAAAATTACTTTAAATTTGCTTTTGTAAGAAATCCTTTTGATATAGTAGTTTCTAGATACCATTGGAATTTAGGTAAAAAAAATAAACCAACATCTATTGATGGTTTTAATAAATGGATCAAAAATTATTTCCTTAATGGGGAATATAAAGAAGATGAACAATGGAGGTATATTTATATTAATGGTAAAAATGAATTAGATTTTATAGGCAGGTATGAAAATTTAAAAGCAGATTTTAATTTTATATGTGATAAAATTAATATATCTCCACCTGAATTAGGTCTTCAAAAATCAGGGTATAGAGATAAAAAACATTATTCAAAATATTATAATCAAGAATCTATAGAGTTAGTAAATAAATATTTTAAAAAAGATCTTACATTATTTAATTATAATTTTGATAAAGATTTTTATTTAAGTAATTTTAAATCTATAATAAATAAAAATGTTATTAATGATAATAATATAAATGGTCCTTCTTTAATAAGAGTTCCTGATTTTATTAAAAACAAATTAGGAAAATATTATCTTTACTTCGCGAATCATGATGGTAAAAATATTAGGATGGCCTATTCTAATAATTTAAGAGGCCCATGGACATTATATAAACAAGGTACACTACAGTTAGAGAATACTATTTGTAAGACACATATAGCAAGCCCCGATGTACATGTTAAAGATAATAAATTAATAATGTATTATCATGGGGATATTGATGGGGGACAATATACTTTTAAATCAACATCTATAGATGGAATAAATTTTAAAACAGATAATAAAGTATTAGGATCTTTCTATTTTAGAGTGTTTAATTATTTAAATAAAAAATATGCTATAGCTAAAAATGGAAATGTAGATAGTATAATATATCAAGAAATAAAAGGAAAATTTACCCCTCAATTTAATTTTCTAGATAAATCAAGACACACAGCTGTTTATGTAGATTTGGATATATTATATATATTTTATACATTAGTAGAAGAAGCACCTGAAAGTTTATATGTTTGCAAAATCCAAAATTGGGAAGTTATAGATAATTATAAACTTAAAGAACCAACATATACATGGGAAGGATCAGAACAACCTAATATTCCATCTAGTTTTGGAACGGGGTTTGGTTTTTTAAACCAGTTAAGAGACCCATGTATATTTGAAGAAGATAATAATATATATTTACTATATTCTTATGGGGGTGAAAGTGGCATAGCAATATCCAATTTAACTAAAATATAAATAAAAATATGAAAACTAAGTTTGCAATAGGGTGTTTAGTACAATGGTATGAAGCTGAAATAATAGGAGAATATATAGAATCACTAAATGATGCTATAAAAGAATATGATGGGGAAGTAATAATAGATTTTCACGTAACTACTAATGAACAATTAGAAAAACCTATTTCTGCAGAAAAAAAAGAGTATTGTTTAAATAAAATAAAAAAATCTATAAAATTAATAGATTCATCTGTAAAACTTATTATAAACGATAAATTACATACAATAGCAGACTATAGAAGAGATTTTAATGATAAATACTGTGAAAGTGTAGATGTTCTTATATGGGGTGAATCTGATGCTTTACTACCTAAACAAATGTTTATAATACTAGATCAACTACATCAACAATCAGTAAAAATTAATAACCATAAATATTTAGCATTTTTTGGTGGGTGTAAAATGTGGGATGATAGTTGGAAAAATTTAGAACATCCAGACTTTACAGATAAACCTTTTATAGAAGGAGATACTAAAAATTGGTGGAGTTTAAGATACACAATGTCTAAAGATGAAATGGATAAAATTAATAGTAAAACAAATGAATTAGATGTTATTACACTACCTCAACATAAATTTAATGGTTGTGGGTTAGTAATATCATCCGAAGTAGTAAAAGCAGGAGCTAATATCCCTAAAGGTATGTTTTTTGTTCATGAAGATACAGCATTTATGTTTATGACAAATAAAATTTTAGGGAATATTCCTCAATATGTAGTTAGAAATATACTTTTAGTACATAATAGAAAACACCATAGTAAAAGATATGGTGTTAAAGGAGAAGAAGGAATAGACCCTACAAATACCGGGTTACTAAGAGAACAACATAATTGGTATCAAAAAGCCTATGATGCTAGTACTCAAAATTTGAATAACTTATTTAACCCTAATTATAAATTTAAATCATGGAAAGATGTCTTATAATAATGTATTAGCAATTGGAGCCCATCCTGATGATATAGAATTTGGTTGTTTTGGAACTTTAAAAAAACATAAAGACCAAGGTGATAATGTTACTTTATTAGTAATGACTCAAAGTGATGTTAAAGACGCTTACACAGGTAAAATAACAAGAGATTCTAATATAAGTAAAAATGAAGCAAATACTGCCGCCAAATTCTTAAATGCTGAATTAATTTTAGGGCCATTTCAAGACACTAAAATACCTTTTAATTCTGATTCAGTTAAATTTATAGAAAATATAATTAAAGATAAAAAAATTAATTGGATATATACACATTGGGCGGGAGATACTCATCAAGATCATATAAATACATTAAATGCAACTATGGCAGCAGCTCGTTTAATAAAAAATGTATTATGTTATGAGCAAGTACCCCTACCCAGAATCACAACAACATAACCCGTAGCAAATTACTATGTTGATATTACAGATACAATAGATTTTAAATTAATAGGATGCAATCAACATAAAAGCCAAATAAATAAATTTAAAGAACATGGATTTGATATGTTAGATAATGTAAAAACTTTAGCTAAATTTAGAGGGAATCAATGTGGTTTAAAATATGCTGAAGCTTTTAATATATTAAAAATGGTCAATGTATAAAAAATACACATATATTACTAAATCAGGAACTAAAGCTTTAGAAGTAGCTTTAAATATTTTAAAATCAAAAACAGTAATAATACCTACTTATACTTGTGAAGATATATTAACTGCGGTATTAAAAAGTAATTGTAAACCTATTATTGTTGATTGTAATAAAAAATTAAGAATTGATAAAACAAGTGTTAAAAAACTAAAAAACCAAGCTGACACAATTATTATACCTCATATGTTTGGTATACAAACTCCTATTTTACCTTTTACTAATATGGGTTTTAATATAATAGAAGATTTAAGCCAATGTCATGGTTTGCCAGAATTAGGAAAATATGCAGATATAGTTATTTCATCAACAAATAAAAGCAAATGGTTAGATAATGGGGGTGGGGGGTATATTTTTTCAGACCAAAAATTAGATTTACCAAAAGTTTCTTTTAATTGGGATGTTAAAACAAAATATAATAATAGAAAATCTAAAGCCCAAGAATTATTAAATGCTGGTCTTAATTTAATATGTAAAGATGAACCTAATAGTTGGTTAAGAGGAATGTATTTTACAAATAATCCTAAAAGAAAACCATACACACCACTACATGAAATATATGGAAAATTTGATTGCCCTATAGTAGATTCATACAGTAATAAAATAGATTGGATATCAATATTTGAGTAATGAAAGTAGCTATACATCAACCAGAACATTTTCCTTATTTAGGTTTTTTTGAAAAAATGAAATCAGCAGATTTGTTTATTATATTAGATGATGTACAATATAAAAAAAATAACTGGCAGAATAGAAATAAATTTTTAAATAAAAATAATGTTGAAGAATTTTTTAATGTACAAGTTGAAAAAGAAGCTACTAAAAAATTAATAAATGAAGTTAATGTAATAGATGGTCCTTGGAGAAAAAAAACAATAAAAAAACTACAACAAAATTTTAACATAGATATTTCAGATATTTACTCATATAATAAATTAATTGATATTAATATGGCATCAATTACATGGGCTAGAAAAAAATTAAATATAAATAAACCTATGATATTAAGTAGTAATTTATCTATAAAAACAAAAAGCACACAAAGATTAGTAGATATATGTAATGAGGTAGGAGCAACAGAATATATAAGTGGTTTAGGAGGAAAATCTTATTTAGATAAAAATCTATTTAAATGTAAAATAACATATTTTGAACCTAAATTACCTAACTATTATACTATAATACAAAATATATGAATATAGCATTTTTTACAGAAGGGGGTTATACTGGTAAAATTCCTAGAAATAACCCTAATATGAGAACAGATCAAGCATGGATGTGTGCTTTAGATGCTACACATTATTGTGTATTTCAATTAAAACAAATAACACAAAAATATGATATAGGAATAGTTATTATACCTAAAGAAAAAAATAGAGAATACCTTGCAAATCAAAATTATCCTATAATTAAAAATTTAAAAAATATTTGTAATAAAATATTAGTAATGCAAGAAAGCACCCATTGGGATTGGCAAGACGAACCATTTAATGTAATGGTATGGTATTATAATCAGTTAATAGAAGCAGATGGTATTTTATGCCATAATGATATAGATATACCATATTTTAAAGGCATAACAAATAACCCAACATTTGTATTCCCTACATTAATGATAGAAGACAATATAAAAACAGCAGATAAAGAAGAAAAAGCATTTATAGCTGGTAATTGGCATACAACTTATAGGGGATTTGATTCGTGGGTTATAGGGCAAGAATTTGAAACATCTTTAGTGGGTTTTAAAAGTGGAAAGTTTAAACAAGGAGAAGAACAAAATGGAATACAGTATTTACCTTGGATGAATTGGTCTGAATTTATGTTAGAATTATCTAAATGTAAATATGGAGTACAAACATATCAAGCTTCCGCAGGTCAATTTCCTTTAAATTGTGCTTATTTAGGAGTACCTTGTATAGGATATAATGATATTAACACACAAAAAGATTTATTTCCTGATTTAAGTGTAGAAAGAGGAGATATACTAACTGCTAGAAAATTAGCAAATAACCTACAAAATAATTTGGATTTCTATAATAAAGTAAGTATAAAAGCAAAAAAACTATATAATGAATTATATAAAGAAAATAAATTTTTAAAAAAATGGGAGATAATAAAATCACATTTGTAATACCAAGTAGAAATAATTTAGAATTTTTACAATTAGCTTATAAATCAATTCGTAATTTAAAAACTAAACACGAAATATTAGTATTAAATGATGCTAGTATAGATGGTACTCAAGAATGGATTGATAATTTAGGTGATGATGACTTAATTGTATATCATAATCCAGGACCTGAACGTATTGGTATAGTTGGTATGTTTGATAAAGGAATTGAAATGGCAAGAACAGAAATTATATTTGCATTTCATGCTGATATGGTAGCTGCTCCTAAGTTAGATGAAAATATACTAAAACACCTTAAAAAAGGTACTGTTGTAAGTGCAACTCGAGTTGAACCACCTTTACATCCACCGGGACCAGAAAAAATAACAATGAATTTTCATAATGGAAAAGAATCTGAAGTAAACACTTTTGATCATGGATATTTTATTGATTGGTGTAACACAGTAGCTTTAAAACAATATAATGATAAAACAACAGAAGGTATATTTGCACCTTGGTGTATGTATAAAGAAGATTTTTTAGCTATAGGTGGTCATGATGAATTATTTGCACCTCAAAGTAAAGAAGATTCAGACTTATTTAATAGATTTCAATTAAATGGATATAAATTTATTCAACCATGGGATGCTTTAGTTTATCATTTTACAAGTAGAGGAAGTAGATTTAATAAATATGCTGGTGGAGCCGCTGGTCAAAATTCCCAAGAATGGATAAATACGACAACTAAAAACATGCGTAATTTTATTCGCAAATGGGGACATGCTGTTAAGCATGATAGACTTATGAAACCAATTATATCTCCTAAATACGATATAGGAATTATATTACCTTATAATAATATAGATGTATTAAGAGCCTTAGAACCATGGTGTAGTAATATTTATTGTGATAGCAGTTTAAGACAACATTATATAATAACTGAACAACCAAATACTATTATGGATTTGTCTAAAAGAGTATTACCTTTTAATAATGAAAAAAATAATGAAATTTTAGTTACAATAAATGAAGACTTTAATCAACAAGATTTTCAATATATCCAACAGTTATCTGAAATATTAACTGACAGTGGTGAACCTGCATTTCATGGTGAATTAGGAAATATTACAGTCGAAATATTTGAAACAATGAATACATACGAAAACGAATTAATAAAAAACAAAATATGAAAACAGCACTAGTAACAGGAGGAGTTGGTTTTATCGGGACTAACTTAATTAAAAGACTATTATCTGAAGGATATAAGGTAATATCGGTAGATAATTATTCTACAGGTAAAGCAGAAAATGAACAAAAAGGATGTGTTTATTATAATGTAGATATTACTACACCTAATTGGGGTAAATCAATTTTATTTAAAGATATAGATATAATATTCCATATGGCTGCTTTAGCAAGAATACAACCATCATTAAAACGACCTTTAGAATCTATTAATGCAAATGTAAATGGAACTTTAAATATACTAGAAGTAGCAAAAAATTATAATATACCTGTAGTATACGCTGGTTCTAGTTCATTTCATCATGGATTATATGAAAGTCCTTATGCTTGGTCTAAGTATGTAGGAGAACAAGCTTGTGAATTATATTCTAAAGTTTTTAATTTAAACACGTCTATATGTCGTTTTTATAATGTATATGGTCCTCATCAATTAGAAGAAGGTGAATATTCAACTGTACTAGGTATTTTCGAAAGACAATATAGAAATAATGAACCTTTAACAATAACAGGCACAGGTGAACAAAGAAGAGATTTTACACATGTTGATGATATAATAGATGGTTTATTTAAATGTTCACAATATGATTTTAGAGCTGAAATATTTGAATTAGGTAGAGGTAAAAATTTTTCTATAAATGAAATAGTAGATTTATTTAATACAGAAAGAAAATACATTCCTGCTCGTAAAGGTGAATATCCATTTACTTTATGTACTGATACTAAAGCTAAAAAATTACTAGATTGGATACCTAATAAAAATTTAGAAAATTATATAAAAAAATTAATAAAATGAAGAAGAAAATAGGAGTTATAGGAAATGGATTTGTTGGTAATTCAATAGCATTTGGTTTTAGTCCAACTCATGAAATAAGAATACATGATAAAGATCCTAAAAGAAATTTAAATACAATAGAGGAAGTATTAGAATGTGATTTTGTATTTGTAGCTGTACCTACACCAATGAATGAAGATGGTTCTATTAGCTTAAAAATAGTAGAAAAAGCTTTACAAGAAATATCAGAAAAAAATAGTAAAAATAATATTATTATTTTAAAATCAACAATGATTCCGGGTTCATCAGGTATTTTACAAAACAAATATAATAAATTAAATATTATTTTTAACCCTGAATTTTTAACTGAAAGAACAGCTAAATTAGATTTTTTAACCCAAGCAAGAATTATTTTAGGTGGTAACCCAAAATTTACAAATGAAGTTAAAAAATTATTTGAGGAAAGATTTATGCATTGTTATGTTATTGAAACTAACCCAACAACAGCTGAAATGATAAAATATATGAATAATGTGTTTTTTGCATCTAAAGTTTCTATTATGAATGAGTTTAAGTTAATGTGTAAAGAAGTAGGAGCCAATTGGGATATAGCTTTAAAAGGTTTTGCAGCAGATCAACGAATTGGTGACTCACATTTAAATGTACCTGGTCCTGATGGTAAAATGGGATTTGGTGGTTCTTGTTTTCCTAAGGATATAAATGCATTTATAAGTTATGCTAATGAATTAGGTATAGAAATACCTACAATTAAAGGAGCGTGGGAAACTAATTTAAATGTTAGACCAGAACGTGATTGGGAAAAATTAGAGGGTCGAGCTGTAGTTAAAAAATAATATTTATAATAAAATAATATGGAAAAATATATTTATAAAGCAAAATTAGATAGAGTAGTAGACGGTGATACAGTAGATGCCTTAATAGATGTTGGATTTGACATTTGGTTTAAAAAACGAATTCGATTTAAAGGTGTTGATACTTGGGAATCACGAACTAGAAATCTAGAAGAAAAAGCATTAGGTTTAAAAGCTAAAGCTAGAACAAAAGAACTATTAGAAAAAGTATCTTCTAAATCAGGATATTTTAGAATTAAATCATATGGTTTAGGAAAATATGGTAGAGTACTAGCAGATGTTTTTATTATGGATAAAGATGGTAAGCAATGGAATGTTAATGAAACACTGATAACTGAGGGACATGCTTACGTTTATGACGGAGGTAAGAAAAAAGTGTTCACCTCGTAAAATTTTTTTATATGTATAATAAAATAAAATCAATGTGGGGCATATTTAAAGACAATAATGACTGGAATGAAAAAAACGTAGTAGGTTTCATAGCATTCCTAGTTATGGTTGTTTTTGCCCTATTCGACTTAATAACTGGATACGTAGGTAAAGACTTAGTTATAAATGAATTTATATATGATTCATTTACTTTAGTAGTACTAGGTTGCTTTGGTATCGCAGGATTAGAAAAATTCGCAAAAAAATAATATGAACTGGAACGACGTTAAAAAAATCATTAAGAAAGAGGTTCTTAAAGAGTCAACAACTGTAAACGCAGGCAATGCTAAATTCAACTTAAGAACAGGTGTAAATAAAAACCCAACTAAACTAGGTTTAAAAATTCAATTTGAACCCTTAGGTGGTGGTTTAGAATCTGATGTTAAATCAAAGCTTGAAGTTGCATTACAAGAAAAACTTAATATGAGTTTACAACAGTATGATATTCAAGTAAGTAAAGATACTGATGTACCTAGACCAGAAGTAATAGGATTTTTTATACCATTAGCTCAACTTAAAAACCTTATAGTAAAGTCACTTACAGGACAAAAAGTAGATGCTCCTGATGTACAAGCACCAGAACCAGAAGGTGAAGAACAAGAAATTAATGAAATGATTTTAAATGAAATGAGAATTCGTGATTTAAACGAAATTTCAAGAGTTGTAATGAAAGAAGATTTCTATGCATTTATAAATGCTGGTAATAATGTTCTTCGTTCTTTAGAAGAAAGTGGTAGATCAGTATCTGAAGCTAAAAAATACTTAGCATATTTAGTTAAACATAACATAATGTAATAAAATCATTTAATGAAAAATAAAAGACATATCCCTGTCATATCATTTAATGAATTAGAACTAAAGCAAAAGAAACCCCAAGTATATAGAAGTCTAATAGAAGGTATAGCTGAAGCTATTGAAGAAAAAAAAGACGAAATTAAATTATGTGAAGTTAAATATGCAAATACTTATTTAACTGTCCATAGAGATGCTTGGTCAGGAAGTTTGGCTAAAGCAATGGATTTTTATATAGATAATGAGCAATATGAAGTATGTGCATTAATTAAAGAACTAACAAGTAAAGTATGAAGCAATTTGGGATGTCAATTAAAAGTGGGAAGGATATAATAATGTTAACTAGAGCAGAAGATCATAAATCGGCAGTTAAATATTTTTCAGATATAAAAAAATTACCACTAAAAGAATTTAATAAAATATTTATAGTAACAGAAATAAAAAATAATGGCAAATAAAATTAGTAAACACATAAGTTATAAAGAAGGAACTTATAGTCAAACAGCATTAAGAAGGGGTTTAGATAATACACCAAGTGAAGAACAACTTAAATGTATGAAAGAAATAGCAGAAGAATTATTTGAACCTTTAAGAGAATGGGTAGGTGGTCCTATCAAAATTAATAGCTTTTTTAGAGGTGAACCTGTTAACACAGCAATTGGTGGTTCAACTAGATCACAACATATGAAAGGTCAAGCAATAGATATTGATGATACTTTTGGTCACAAAACAAACGCTGAAATGTATCATTATATTAAAAATAATCTTAATTTTGATCAATTAATTTGGGAATTTGGTGATGATAAAAATCCTAATTGGGTACATGTTAGTTATGTAACACATAGACCCAATAGAAAAAAACTTACTATTGCTAAAAGAATAGATGGTAAGACAAGATACATCCACGAAGCTCATCCTTAAAAAATAAAAAGGTTATGGAAGAAGAAGAGGATGATATTAAAAAAATTCAAAAATCAATTAATGAGATTTTTAACATTAAAAGTGGTTTAGCTAAAAAACGCCCCACAGTTAAAGCTAAAAAACGAGAATTATTTAATGATATATTAACTGGTTTAGCTCATGTAAATGGACGTTCATTAGGGTTAAAACATGATTATAAAATTGATTTTATTGAATATGATGATGTATTTTTTAATGTTATAGAAGCATTAATGACACTTCATTTTAATAAAGAACAAAAATCAATTATAGAATGGTATTTATATGATAAATTTCTCCCTACAGGTGAAATGTTAATATTAAATGATTCCAAAACGGGTAAAGAAATACCTACTGAGACACCAGATGATATTTGGGAGTTGGTTTTAAAATATGAAAAAAAAGATAATAAGTAAAGAAATGATTTTACGTGCTATGAAGCACACTAAATCAAATATGGCTGCTGCTCGTTTTCTTGGTTGTTCATATCCACATTATAAACAATACGCTAAATTATATAAAAACGAAGAGGGTAAAACACTATTTGAAGCTCATTTAAACAGACAAGGTAAGGGTATATCAAAACACCTATATAAGAAAAAAGATCTTACACCCATAAATGATATACTAGAAGGTAGAGTTGATGTATCAAATTACAACCCTAAAGAATTAAAAGACAGGCTAATACACGAAACTTTAATCGCAGAAGAATGCAATAGCTGTGGATTTAACGAACGTAGAGTGGTTGACTATAAAGTACCATTAATACTA
>VMHT01184091.1_pt1 | contig 22967 bp, 12 predicted proteins | sample 4693611 | NCBI WGS metagenome assembly VMHT01 (sample SAMN12280063, study PRJNA550983) | marine metagenome | isolation source: seawater sampled from same location over 5 years 0.02-0.2 micron viral filtrate | place: USA: collected off the coast of southern California halfway between the port... ...
GTAAATATAAGTCCTTCTTCATTTCCTGGATCATTAAATCTAAGCTGATTAACTCCAATAATATTATTATTGTTTAAATCTAGTGCTGATATACCACCATTATTAGTAAATTCAAAAGTATTACTTATTTGCATGTTAGATGCTGTAATATCATTAGCTATTACATTTCCACTTGCACTTATATTACCTGAGGCAGTTACTGGTTGATTTAATTCAACATAAGGAGTTCCAACTTTTATAGCTATAGTAGAAGTTCCACCAAATATTCTAGTAGTATAACTTGTATTACTTTGTCTACCTATTAGAATATTATCTGTTCTGTCTGAACCTAAATTTAAGTTTCCATCTGGGTTAATACTAATATTACCCGAGGAGGCTCCTGCTTGGAAAGTTCTTATTTCATTATTAGCAGCATTAAAATTTAAACTACCACTTAAATCTATTGTCCCACTTGCACTTATATTACCTGAGGCTGTTACATTAGAATTAATATGTGTATTTGTTAAACTACCATGACTAGCAATAGTTACAATACCTGTACTTACACTAGCATTCAATGTTTGTGCACCACTAAATCTTATACTATTACTTTGGTCTATTCTTAATTCTCCTGCATTAATATCAACATCTCCTTCAACTGATAGAGGGTATGAAGGTGAAGCAGTTCCTATACCAACATTACCTGTGCCTTGTTGTATATGAATTCTTGAAGTTGCGTCTGTTGTTTCTGTTATAGTTAAACCAGATCCTGAATTGACTAGGAAATCATAAGCTAAATTATCACTATCTAAATCTTCTATTCTTAATTTGGCATCCGTTCCATTAGATTTAATATGTATATCGGCTGCAGGATTATTAGTAGGGGCACAATTACCTACTATTAAGTCACCTTCTATTCTTGTATTACCTTCTACATGTAATGGAAGATGTGGTGCCGTTGTTCCTATACCTAACTTACCAGAAATTCTACCATCATTAAATGAACCTGTAGAATTACCACTACCACTTATGTTTACACTATTAAGTAATATGTCATTGTTACTAAATCTTGTATTAGAAGTACTATAAAGTATTTTTTCAGAACCAGCTATTATTACTCTAAATAAATTATCTCCTTCAAAATTTAAACGAGTAGTAGTATTTCCATTATGGTATATATTATCATCTATAAAAATATCATTAGATATAATATCACCACTTGCACTTATGTTACCTGAGGCTGTTATAGAACCATTAAATGTATGGGTATCAGTTATTTCATCTCCAAATATATTTGATCCACTAGTTTGTACAATAGAAGCAGTTATTATAGATGATGTTATATTAACAGTATTAATACTAGTAGCAGTTATAGAACCTACAGTTATATCAGGAGTACCTGTTAAACCTGTAGCTGTACCTGTTAAAGTTCCTGCTATATCAGTTGCACTTATTACTGCAGCTGTTATTGTTCCACTTGCACTTATATTACCAGAGGCTGTTATATGACCTGCTGTACCATTTATTACTACGGTTCCAGTACCAAATGTAGCTGATCCTGTTACTATTAAATTGTTTCTAAGATTAACTACACCCGTAACATCTAACATGTAGGAGTTTCCTGGTGTTGTTGTTCCTATACCTAATCTTGTATTACTTGAAACACCATCTGAAGTTGCTGTTATGAATGAGGCTCCTTTTGCTTGTAATTTTACTTTTTGTGTACCATCATCATAAGCAATTATTCTACCTATTTTTTTATCTGCTGTACTTGATCCATATCTTCCCATAAATGCTAAAGCATTTCCACTAGAACCATGTAACATAATATGTCCTGATCCTTCATTAGGTCCACTTAATGTTAAAGATCCAGATAATTGGTGTTCATCACCTGAATCTAACACCATTCTTTGAATTGAAGTACCTGTTTGATCTGCTACACTTAAAATTAAATCACCTCTAACACCTGTTGCATCTGCACTATGTACTTTAGCTGTTATAGATGCTGCTTCTCCAGTTGCCCTATCATCAAAACCTTCACCAGCAGATGTAGATCCTGATTCTGCTACAAATCGAATAGAACCTATAGTATCACCAACTGCAGGTAAAGCATTAAAACCTAATCTTTCTAATTCTGCTAATGTTTTATTTTTTACATCATCAGGTAAATTATTAAAAACTACAATTGCATCTTCATCTGATGAAGAACTTATCCCTACTGCTGCTAATGACTCTCGTGTTATAACTGATCCTCTTGAATACCTTAAAATTAACTCACTACCAGTAGCTGCTGATGCTAATTCTCTGTTAAAACTTTCAATATTACCATCTTGGTTAATTTTTAAACCTTTTCTAGCTCCTGGTTTTTGAAATTGTGCTTCAGTTACTCGGGCATCAAACTCTGATTGTGGTTCATTTGTGTTAAAACCAATCTTACCACTTTGTGAAATAAAAACTGAATTTGTATATCCATTACTTCCCGAAACTTCAAATACTAAATTAAATGATCCTGGTAATGCTTTTATTCTTGCTCTTTCTTTATTATCACCATAGTCTGGATGTTTAGGATCTTGTTGAGTAGTTTCATAAAATTTAATTTCACTATCTCTAATTACAATAGGTCTACCTGTTGTTGGTCTAGTAACGATTTCGTCTCCTTTAACTGAACCCGATACTTCAAATCTACCTTTTGGATCTTTAGTTCCTAACCCTACATCACCCGAAGATGAAAAATACATTAAGGTTGAATCTGATCTTCCCGAATTTATAAAACCTGGAAAACCTGTACCTTGTCTAAATATTATAGAATCTGTTTCAGTAACTTCATTAGCAGGTCCTATAATAAAAGATGATGATTCTGCAGATAAAACTAAAGGTTCTTCAAAATTTAAACCAGTACCTGATCCGGTGTCAGTATAAAATATTCCTATTTTATTACTTAATGGTATACTTTTTGAACCTGTATATACTGTTGGTGTTGTCCCTATTTCTGCTCTTGCATTTACATAATGGATAGTTGTTGTGTGTAAATCTGAATCATTTACTTGACTAGCTGAAAGTAATCCAGTTGCAAAGGGTCCTGAAGATGTTATTTGATTATGTACTAATGTACCTAAAGCTATACCACTCATACCCGCGGTATATCTAATAGTTACAAATTCTATATTGTCTGCAGAAGAACCTGTAAAATATAAACTTGAACTTGCAGCAAATACAAATCTTGGGTTATTTTTACTGTTAGAAGAAGTATATTTAGTTTGAATATGAGATTGTGAAAAAAATCTAACTATTAACTCACTATCAGGTGCTCCATTACTACCTGATATAACAGTAAATCTAATAAAAGGATTTTGAAGAGTATTACTTATTATAGTAGAACCTAAACTACTACTCATATTAATTTTTAATTCAGCAGCTATAGCTGGAGCTGATGATGTAACATTAAAAGTAGCTGATGATGATGGAACAAATACTAAACTACCTAAAGGTGTAGAGAATAAAGCGTTTGATGTATTATAATTTGGCATTCTTTTTTATTTTTTAAACTGTTCCATTAAGATTACCCCCCATTAATAAAGCTGCTGCATTACCAACAGATATAGGTCCTGAGCTGACTATTTTTTCATCTCCTGCCGCATCATTCCATATATATCCCCCACTACCACCTGTACCAGGGCTTCCTCCTGGGTCTTTTTTTTCAACTCCATAAAAATCTGACATTTTAATATTTGCAGTTCTATATGTGTTATTTGATTCTAGTACTGCGGGTCCATTAGTTCCTCCTGTTATAAGATTAAAGTTTGCGCTATTTAAAATACCAGGGGCAATTCCTATACTTATTCCTTTACCAAATTGAACAGTATCATTATAATGTTTTAATCCTTGATTAATATTACCATTTATTGAATAAGCTGCAGTACCAATACCTATATTTTGGTTAGGACCAGATATAGCACCACTAACATCAACAGTATGTCCCTTAACTAGATGATTAAAATCTATAAACGTATTACCACCACTAGTAGTATTAATATTGGTGTTATTATCATCCATTTTATTTATAGCTATAAAAGCACCTAGAAAAATTCCATAACCTGTACTACCATAAATTGTTGTATATATTCCAACAAGATTTTGTCTTATTTTCCATATCATTCTTGAAGCTATAGCTGTATTACCAGAGCTATTAACTGTGGAATAAGCATCTAATGCACCTCTTATACTTCTACTATCTGTTGCCATTTTTTATTAGGTTTTTAAGTTCATCAATTTGTTTTTGTTGATCTTTTATAGCTTCAATTAATAATGGAACTATTTTTTGATATTTTACTGCTTTATAACCATTTTCTCTAGTTTCAACTACTTCAGGTAAAACTTTTTCTATTTCTTGAGCTATAACTCCAATATCATGTCCCTTATACGTATTTTGTTTTTCATTCCAATCGAAAGTGTAACCACCAATTTGTAAAATCTTTTTAATAGGATTAGATATTGGTGTAACATTATCTTTTAAACGTTTATCAGACTGATAAAAGGCAATAATATCACCACCATGTACTTGTAAGTCTGTACCATCATATATTAAAGTAGAATGTGATTCATATAAATCACTACCACCACTAGTATCTCCTGATGTTATTAACTCTCCAGCACCACCACCTGGATCAAAACTTACTGTTGCTTGTATACCACCACCTAATGAACCTTGCTGAAATATATCTATACCACCACCCTCTAATATATCATTTACATAATCTGTAGAATTAATAGCTACAGCATATGAATGTACAGCATCTCCTGTTACTAAATTTAAACTACCATTTGATACAGCTGCTGTATTAGCAGCTACTGTAGGGTTTACCGTAGTTCCTCCTATTGTAATAGTGTTAGCATCTCCTGAAGAAACAGAAGTTACATAGGTACCAGCAGCCTGAGCACCTATATCACTAAGGACATTAGCTGCTGTTCTTTTTTTAAGTACACCACTATTTATTGTTATAAAATCACCTGCAGAATTACCAGGATCGTTTATAGTAATATCACCAACTGAATTTATTGCAAATCTAATATCATTACTTAGTTTTATTTCTAATGAATCATCACCTATTTTAATTTGGTTATAGTCGGTATCATCATGATCTCTTCTTAAAATTAAGTCTGTATCTAAACTCGCTAAAACAACAGGACCAGTAAAATTACCTGTGTGAAAACCATCAAAAACAAATTTAGCATTATCTGTATTATTAGCTGGATCAACTCTAAAATACATTTTTTCCATATCTGTTACTACATGGCAAAATGAATTATTTGCTGGACCTATTTTGATCATTCCTTCATTAGTTTGAACTCCAAATTGTCTAGCGGTTCCAAAACCTTTAGAAGCACCAATTATAACATTATCATTTGTACCTGGAGCACTAATATCCCCACTAGAAGATGGTGATAACATAATATTACTTGAGGAAATAATTTGATTACCATCCATTTCAAGATCCTGAGTAGCTGTGTGGTTACCTAAATTATCGGCACCTCCACCACTCCCACCACCATAACTTCCTGTACTAAAGAATTGACCAGTAGCGCCATTATACATAACTGTTTTAAAACTAGTATCACTACTGTCTGTTACACTTGCGAATAAATTTCCACTTGCACTTACATTTCCTGCGCCTGTAACAGTTAATTGACCCCCATTATCATTTTTAAATTGTAAAAATGTATGGGCAGTAGAAGCGCCTGCATCTATTATAAATCTTTCAGTAAAACCAGTTCCGTCTAAAGTAGAAGCACCATCAATTAAAATACCACTATTTTCTACATGTAGAGCTTTTTTAGGAGTTGTAGTTCCTATTCCTATTCTACCATGTTGAGAACCTGTTATAGATACTTTTGTAGTTGAGGCAGCTTTTATATCTATTCTACCTGCATTAGCTCCTGTACCAGATGCTGCTTCATTTGTAAGACGCATTATATTAGTACTACCATCATTTCTAAGCACTAAATCAGCCCCATTAGTGATATCTGCATTTGTACTTATAAATTGAACAGCTCCGTCAAAATCTAATTGTAAATTATTAGCTGATGTATATTGTATTTTATTAGTACTTGGGGCACCAGTTCCACCAAATTTTATTCCTTCACCTGTAGTGTCTATTTGTAAACTTCCTGAATGTATTTCTAATTTTTCTGCTGGTGAAGTTGTTCCTATACCAACTTTACCATCACCATCGATAGTAAATAAAGCATTAGAGTTAAGATCTGCAGAATCAGCAATTTTAAATTTGTCAGAATCACTATTATCTATACCTACTACCCATCTTTTAATTGAAGTAAGTAAAAATTGTAGTGTTGCATCACCACTTCCATCATTCTCAATAGTAATACCATTACTAGTTCCAGTACTTGAATCATCTTGTTTTACATGTAGTAAACTAGCTGGAGTAAGTATTCCTACACCAAGTTTTCCATTATCGTGTGGGCCAACTGCAACATCACCACCAAACACAGCAGCATTTGTAGTAGCCATAGCACTAAGAGCTGTGTCTACCCCACTGTAACTTGCGCTCATTCCAAGTTTACCAATCCTTAATTGTTGTGCAGAACCACCAGTTGATAAAAAGTCAAAAGAATTATCACTTTTAATGTCACCATTACCTAATTCTAACACACCCGTTATTTTTGCACCACCTGAGGCTGTTATGTGATTAAAAGTTACGTTATCTGTTGTTTCTACTCCTGAAGCTACTGCTGATAATTGACCATTACTATCTACAGTGAAATTTATACCCGTTTGTCCTGTTGTATCTACAACTGATTGAATGAGGGATGCACCTGAGATATCAGTTGCAATTTGAGCAGAAGAAGAAAGTAATCCTCCTCCTATACCACCTGCCGAACCATACGTTAATTCTCCACCTGATGGATTATAAAATACTATATTGTCTGTTACTGTATTACTTAAACCACCATATAATTGTAAACTTGCACTTACAGCACCCCCCGCAATTACATGACCCATTGCTGTTACACCACCTGTATCTAATGTAATATGTGTTGCAAACATATTTCCACTTGCGCTTATTTTACCTGAGGCTGTTATATTACCTGAGGTATCCATAGAAAAATGATTAGCTGTATAATCATCATGTCTTAATACTAAATTACCACCATACACACCAAAAAATGCGTCAAGTCCAGCGTTATTTGAAACTTCAATTAATGCAGAGGTGTTATTTAAAGACTCAAATTCTGATGTTATTATACCAGCATCTACTACATGAAAACCTTGTGATGGACTATCAGTTCCTACACCTACTTTACTAAAATAACCTTCTCCACTTGCACTTATATTACCTGAGGCTGTTATATCGTTTGTTACTGTTAAATCTCCAGTTAATGTGTCTGTTGTATTTAGTAAGAACGAACCTGTTACTCCATTAAATGCACCTGAGATATCAGTTGCAATTTGGGCTGATGAAGAAAGTAACCCTTCAGCATCTAATAATTTTACAGCTGTGTCTTGTGTTAACTCCCCTGTTGATGTGTTATAGTAAACTACATTAGCATAGTTTTGTGTCGTTAAACCACCAAATATTTTTCCGCTTGCACTTATATTGCCTGAGGCTGTTATATTAGATATATTTGATGAATTACCTACTTGTATATTACCATAAGAAAATAATGAATTTTTACTTGGTCCTGGATTATGAATTGTTACAACATTAGAAGAACTTGCATGAAATATTGATCCTTGATTTAAATTATCATGAATTATTAATCTTCCACTTGCAGTTATAAATCCTGCTGTTTCTAAGTTATTAAATTTAACATTATCACTTACTTGTAAACCTAAATCAACTGCTGTTTGAGCTACACCATTAATAGTTAATTGTGCTTCACCTTGGGCTGGTGAACTTAATGATGAAGCTGAAATTAATGTCGCAGAAAAAAGAGGATTTAAATTTATATTATTTATAGCAGTAGCATTAGTAGTTATGCCTTCTGAATTAGCTTCTATATTTGTAGCTACTGAAGAACTTAAATCAGTAAATGCACCTGAAATTGCTGTGCTAAATACAGCTGAACCTATAAGTGGGTTAGATGAACCTGAAATACCCGCGGCTGTAAAAGGTGATGATGTTAAAAATGAACCTGTTGCTGCATTAACAAAATCATATACATGATCTCCTGTTACTAAATTTAAACTACCATTTGATACAACTGCTGTGTTAGCAGCTACTGTAGGCTGTGTAGCTGTACCCCCAATAGTTATTGTATTAGCATCTCCTGTAGTTACACTTATTACGGCATCTCCTGGTGATAGAGTAGTATGAAAAAACTGACCACTAGCAGTATTATATACAACTGTTTTAAAACTAGTATTATTATCTAAGGATGCTGAAGCAAATAAATGTCCACTTGCACTTACATTACCACCTGTTATGATATTTCCACTTGCGCTTATATTACCTGAGGCTGTTATATGATTAAAAGTTACATTATCTGTTATTTGTAATCCTAAATCAATTGTTACTTGAGGTACATTATTAAGAGTTAGTTGTGCTTCACCTTGGGCTGGTGAACCTAAACCTGACGAAGAAATTAATCCTGCTGCATTTAAAGTATTTATAGCAGTTGTATTATTAGTTATGTTTGTTACATTAGTAGCTATATTTGTAGCTACTGAAGCACTTACACTAGTAAATGCACCAGAAATATCTGTTGCTATTTGTGCTGATGAAGAAAGTAATCCTACTGCATCTAAAGCTTTAGCTACATCTTCTTGGCTTAATTCACCTGTAGTAGTGTTATAATATACTAATTTACCTGTAGCAGCTGAAGTTAACCCACCAAATATTTGCCCACTTGCACTTATAGCACCTGAAGCAGTTACATTAGTATGAATGTGTGTTGAATTACCACCATCTACAAGTTCTATAAATTTAACGTTTGAATCTGTGTTATATAAATAAAAATTATCATTACCTTCTCCAGCATTACCTAATGACCATTTTCTAATCCCCCCTGTAAAGTATTCAAAAAGATGTTGGTTATTATTAACTCCTCTCTTAAATTTTATTCTAGTTCCTGCAGAACTACTAATAGTTAAACCATTACCTCCTAATTGTCCTTGTATACTTAAAATATCTCCTTCAGACCCAGATATATTTGCATCATCTCCTAGTCTAAGTCCTCTTTTAGATGATAAAACGGGGGCAAAAATACCAGCAATCCCACTATTAACTCTTAAATGTAGTTGATCAGGGGCTGTAGCGTGATCTTCATGAAAATATCTTATACCTCCTACATCTATATCATCATGTTTTCCAAAATGTATTTGTGATTTTTTACTATCTGCTGCTATAATTGCAATTGATGCATCTTGATTATTATCATTATTTTGGAATACTGCAACGTTTGAAGTTCCAAAAGTTGGTGTACCTTCTCCAGATGATTTTTGAATTAGTAGTTCATTACTTCCTGTTATATCACCATCAATAAATCCATCTCCTGTTCTTAAACCTGTTGTTTTAAAAGTATCTAAACCTGATGCTAATCCTGCGCTTGACGTATAGAAAAATTGTCCTGATTCTGAGTTGTAGGTTGCTATATTTTGAAAACCTAAAGATGCTGAAGCAAATAAATGTCCACTTGCACTTATTTTACCTTCTACATCTAAACGAACTCCATTTTCTGCAGATCCTGATATTAATACACGACCTGAATTTACGGGTACATTAAGAGCTTCATCTAATATTATATGGATTTCTCCATCAGCAGCTGCGTTAAAAAGAACAGTATTACCCGTCGTTTGTTCTATTCTTAATTCTCCAGTTCTATTTTTAATAAAACTGTCAGTTCCATCATGGAATAATGATAAATCAGTTGTAGCAGCACCACCTGGTCCATCACCTATTCTTAATTCATGACCATCAAATATTCTAACATCCTCTCTAATTTGCACTACGCTTTGGCCAATAGTATAATTTCCACCAATAGACATAGATGCAGCTGTAATTATACCACTTGCACTTATATCTCCCGAAGCAGTCACATTACCATCAATAAATCCATCACCCGTGCGTACACCCGTAGTTTTAAATGTATCTAATCCAGCACTAAGTCCAGCACTTGAAGTGAAATGGACTTTTCCATTATTATTTATTCCTGAATATACTAAAACATTTGAATGGTTGGCTTCAGATGCAGAAATAAACAACTCTCCACTTGAACTTATATTACCTGAAGCTGATAAATGAGAATATATACTTACAGTTGCATCTTCTCTAACTTTAAATATAAGCCCAGCTTGGCTAGCTACAGTGTTATGGTCTTTAACTATAGCAAAATACCTAGTATCAGGATCATTATCATTAGAATCTATATGTATTTGAACACTATCAGGAGCCATTATTCCTAAATCAAAACCATGTTCAAATAATCCTAAATCGTTTCTATTTCTAAATCTTAATCCTTGTCCTGCAGTACTACTTGCTCCTTCACTTAGACTTATCCTTCCACTTGCACTTATATTACCTTCTACTGTTAATTTTTCTGGTGGTGTAGTAGTTCCTATACCAACATTACCAGCGGATGTTATCCTTAATTGTTCTGATGCATTAGTAGTTATCCTAAGTGAATCATCTGCATGTTCATAATTTATTTCACCTTTTGAAGCTCCCGTATCTGAAAATCGTATTGCTGAGTTACCAGTTGTTCCTACTCCATCTTTAATATCAATAGCAGTAAACCCAGATCCAGCTGTTCTTTCAAATCTAGCTACCGTTTCGTCTGGACTTTTAACTGTAAGAATTCCCCCATGTATAGTTGCACTACCAGTTACATTTAAAGAACCAGTCATATTATGAACATCATCTAATGTATCACCAAATTTAGTAGAACCACTTTCAAAAATTATAGAAGATGAAACAAATTCTGTATGGAATTCTTGGGCTGTGATAGTTCCTGTTACGGTTAAAGAACCTGTTATAGATGAATCTCCATCTCTTTGACCTGTTACTTTAAATGTGTCTAATCCTTCACTTAAACCTTGACTTGAAGTATAATGGAATTCTCCTGATTCTGAATTATAAGTTGCTACGTTTTGAAATCCTAAAGATGCCGAAGCAAATAGCAATCCACTTGCACTTATATTTCCTGAGGCTGTTACATTACCTTGTATTGTTTGAAAACTACCTTGGTTAACAACTAAATCACCAGAACTAGATATTCTTCCTTCTACTTGTAAAGCATTACCTACCCCAGCAAATCTATTACCAGTAGTACCAAAATTTGTTGCAGGTTTTTGGATGTAAGTACCTTCTTCAGTTGTTTGTATTGCTAAACTACCACTATATAAGGTGATAACTCCTCCCGCATTGTCTCTATATATAAAACCATTTTTAAATGCTGAGTTACCTATATAATAATCACCGTCACTATATGCATTTTTTATTACAATAGATTCTTTATCTCCTATAAATTCACCTAATGTAACTCCTAAATCTATATTATAAGTAGGTGATAAGGTTCCAACATTAGGACTTACAAAAAGATGTCTAAATGAACCTGTATTACTAGAACTTACTTCACCTAATACTACTAAAGAACCTGTTATAGCTGAATTTCCACTTCTTTGTCCTGTGCTTTTAAAAGTATCCATTTGTGCAAATAATCCTGCACTTGAAGTATAAAATAATTGTCCAGATTGAGAATTATATGTAGCTACATTTTGAAAACCATCTGGTAAGTTTGCAAATAAATTTCCACTTGCACTTATTTGAGCAAAAGCTACATCATCATTTGTATCTAATCCTGAGGCTACTGCTGATAAATCACCTGCACTTAATGTAAAATCTATACCTGTTTGTCCACTAGTATCTGAAACTGTATCTATTACTGCTGAACCACCACCACCACCTCCATAACTACCTGTTATAAAAAATTTACCTGTACCTGTATTATATACAACAGTTTTAAGGCCAATATTATTACTATTTTCTAAATTTGCAAATAAAAACCCACTTGCACTTATACTTCCTGAACCTAAGTTATTTATATGTACAGATCCACTAGGTCCTATAGCTGTAATAGATCCACTAGTAGATCCAGATACAGTAAGATTTCCTCCGATTAAACCATCTCCTAATCTAATACCATCACTTTTAAATGTAGGAGGAATACCAACGTTGTAAACATTATTAATAACAATTTCAGTATCTGTAGCGCCAAAAGTATCAGATACTAACTCACTAGCCATCCTATGAATACCAATATTAGATTTATAATAAAGGTGTCCATTTTTAATGTCTATTACAAGATCTTTCCTCGAGAACTCTGCGTATCGAGGTTCTTTATATTTGTTATAAATTTTGTTGGCCACAAACGTTAGTTTATATTTGTTACAAAATGCTTAAATAAAATAAGATGCCTATCCTCCTAAATTACATGTTTAAACATTTTCTGATAATAAATATAATAGGGGGGAAGTAGATTAAATTTATCTAGTTCTTCCGTATAATTGGCCTGTGATTCTTACAGTGGGGTTATCAGTGTCTGGGGTATGAACAAATACATATACAACATCACAATCATCATTAATACTAAATTCAGGAATATCTAAGGTACCAAAATCTTGACCATCTCCTATTGTTAATGATCCTGATGCACCAAACCCTAAAGGAACAGTGTCTGCTGTTAGCCAATCAGATCTACTTCCTGTTGTAATCCATAGTTGACATGTTCCTCCTCCTGCCACTCTTATACCTGATCGAAGACCTATAGTAGACATTGATACTGGTAGTATATTAGATGCAAATACCTGTTCATCATTTATTGAAAAAGGAGATGTAGCGTCAATATCAAAATCACCACTTTCAACTCCAGTATTTCTTCCAAGAAAATAATTATTACTATTAATTGTGATATAATAATTAAGACGATCTAAAGCCATAAGTTGACCAGTATAGCTAGGAGCTATAATAGTACCACTTGCGCTTATATTGCCTTCTACTGTTAATATCTCTTGCGGGTCATTATTTCCTATACCAACTTTACCAGTACCATCAAAAGTCATTTCTTTTCTATTGTCAGTACTATTTTGAATAGTTAATCCACCATCTAAATGTCTAATTTTATAGGTATCAAGACTATCTCTTTTTAATTCAAACCCATGAGATGTACTTGACCCATCAACTGTTACATATCCTTCAGTTATAGTTGCATTATTTGCTATCAAGTCTCCACTTGCACTTATATTACCAGAGGCTGTTATGTTACCATTTGTTCTAAGCGAAGATCCATTATGATATAAATCATTTGATTTGATTTCTAATGTAAAAGGATTAGCAGTACCTAATAGAGCTGGTTCGATTTTATTTGTTCCTATCTGATTTGATAATACATTACCACTTGCACTTATATCACCTGAGGCTGTTATATTACCTTGTCCTATTATTATACTTGTAGTTCCTCCAATAGCTAATGTATCTGTTCCAGGATTAAAAGCAAACCCATTTGAAATTGATGCAGTAGAATTCTGTCCTGTTTGCAACATGGGGAAATGGAAAGAGTTTGTATTATTATCAGCTGTGTTTATTTTACCAATAAATTTATCTGCTGTTATAGTTCCACTTGAGCTAATATCACCTGTAGCTGTTATATCACCACCTGGACTTATCGTTACATGTTCTGTTGCTGTTTGAGTTGGGTCTTGACTATCTCCTTGTAATCTTAAACCATTTATATTAAATATTGAAGCTCTATCAGCACCCCCAATAAATAGTCCATCTGTATTTACGTTTCCGGTTCCTACTTCTAACCCACCTTGAAATACAGCATTATCTGCTGCTATATCACCACTTGAACTTATGTTACTTGAGGCTGTAATTTGTCCTAATGTAATTCCATTAGTTGAAGGATTATATCTTAAATTTGTATCCGTTTCTATTCTTTGATTTCCAGATGCCCCATCTACAAATGTTATATAATTAGATTCATTAGTTGAATTGTTTGTTATTGCAATTACAGAATCTGTAGTTGTTGCTGTAGTTGCTGTTGATGCAGCTTCTGCATCTACTCCTGATAATAAACTTCGATAAGTACCAACATTGTCTATAGTTGCTGCTAATTCTCCATTTTGATTAATAAAAGTTATAGCTAAGTTAGATGGGTTTCCTATTTCGTGAAAAAACATAGAACCTCCTCTAGTATAACCTATATGGGGGTTACTAACAGATCCTGTTTCTCCTATAAAACCTAATACAGGGTCTAATAGTCCTCCTGCTCCATTTAAATTTAATCTACTAAAAAGTGGAGTTGAAGTAGTACTAACATTTTGCATTGTAGCAACATATCCCCATTCAGTTGCACTAATATCTGCTGATCCTATATTTTTTAATTCAGCCCATTCTGTTGCTGTTATGGGGTTAGAATCTCCTATTGCTTGGATTGAAGTTAATTCTGTTGTGCTTAATATAACACTACCAGTACCATCTTGTAATTGACCACTATCTATTTGAACTACTCTTGGATAAGTATCTTGGATATTTTGGTCAGTAAAATCTGCCATTTATAACTTTTATTTTTGGTTTTGTAAAACCTTTAATACACCACTTATAACTTTACTCGTATCTTTAACGGTATTTTCTTGTAGATACGTTGCTACTATATTATTTAGTGCGTTACGTTTATATGAAATATTTTCTACGTTTATATCTTCTTTTATTAATAATTTAAATAAATTAATTACATGATCTTTTTCAGTAAGTGTTGGTTTTTCTTCTTTCACTTTAACTTTTACTTTAGTTTCTACTATGGGTTTTTTGTCTTCTTGTGATTTTACTTCAACAGTTACTTTTTTACTTGCATCTACTTCAAAATCACTTTCCCATGGTGTAAAAAAAGTATCTTCGGCAATCACTTCTAGTCGTATATTTCCTGTAGTACTTTCATCTATAAGTCCTTTTAATTTTCTAATAGGGATTTCACATTTTCCATTAGAATTAATTTCACCATTAAAAAGTAAAGAGTAGTCAGATGTTTCGACTACTAAACGTGCTTTTGATTTTTTTAAACTTGCTCCTTGTAATGATATATTACATTCGAAAAGTTCAGATTTGTCTGTAAATAATTTATACATTATTTTATTTTATTATAAATATCAAAAAGATACGTTTTCAGCGATCATTTCTACACCTAGTACTTCTTTAACTACTACTTTTATATCTTTAGCTGTTATTTTATAGTTTTTGATTTCTCTTTTTTTAGATTCTGTGATTGTATCTCCGTATACTTTTAAAGTTAATTTTACTAGCCTTTTTTTCTTTTCGGCATCATATTTATAAATTTCTTCTTCAAAATCACCACCACCACTTATAGCTTCTACAATTTCAATTACTAATTGTACTTCATTCCATGTGTGGGGATTATCATTCCATTTGAAGTTAGCTTCATTCCATTTTATAGGTGTTGACATAATTTTTTTCTATCTTAAATAGATGAAGTAGATAAATTTCCAGAATTGTCTACTTGTAGTCTAAATTTTGTTCCATTTGGTGAAGTTAATACTACACCTTTAGCTGAAGTATTTCCTGCGAATACGTCACCACTTGAACTTATATCACCTCTTACATCTAAATGTGGTGATGAAAGTGGGTTAGGAGGAGTATTACCTGTTCCTATACCTACTTTGCCATGAAAATGACCATCAAAACCTTCTAAAGTACTACTTGCACTTATTGCACCTGCTGCTATTTCTACTCTTTGAAATGGTATACCAAATCCCTGAGCAACATGGTCTGGTAGAGTTGTAAATAACGCAGATCCTGAAAAAGTAAAGTCTAATATATTTCCCAAATTATTTGTTGCTACAGAAGGAATATTAGGGATAAAATGACCTATAGAAGCTGTACTTGCCGTTATAGTTCCACTTGCACTAATATTACCTACTGGTCCATTTATAGTAACAGTAGAATCCCCAAAACGTGCTCTAGAGGCTGTTAAATCGGTTGTTAATATATTACTTGAACTTATTAATGTTGATTCAAATTTTCCAAATGAACTTGTTGTAACTTCAAGTTTTTCAAAAGAACCTGTTAATCCTATTACTGCGCCACTTGCACTTATATTACCTGAAGCTGTTATATGACCATTTCCTTGTACTTTTATATTTGATGTTGTTACCTGGGTTATATCTTGTACTGATAAAGTTCCAGCATTAAAAGTAAATACACCAGAACCAATAATACTTCCGCCTGATCCTGCTTGTACAAAAGGTATAGCATTATCTCCTAAACTGCTTATTGTTAAATTAGGTGTATGTACTGTTCCACTAGCACTTATATTTGCTTTTGATGTTATGTCTCCACTAGATTCTAATCCTGAAGAACTTAGGGCTCCATCCATTATTTGGGTTCCTGTTTCTGCTAAATTAAGTTGTGAATCAATTAAATCAGCATATTGTGCCTGTGATGGTCTATCCCCTGTTTGGAAATAATTTTTTAGTGTTGCTTTATTTTGTTCTGCCATTATTGTATTATTTGATCGTCTCCTATTACTTCATAACCTATTCCTGTTCCTAATATTCCTGCAGGTTGTATGTTTTGTACTCCTGCTAGTTTTCTTACTTCATCTCTTGTTTTTGATGCACCTGTAGGAATAAATTCTAATTCACTATTAAATACTACTGTTGATTTGCTAAAGTATTTTTGTGGTTTTTTAGCTAATTCCTTATTAATACTGTCCGGTACTAAATATCCCTGAAGAGTTAAACCAAAATCAGTTTTTACTATTCTATTATCTCCTTGTTGAAGTTCTGTAGTATTACTAAATGTATCTATTTTAGCATTGAATTTAAATCTTTCTTTATCACCCCAATATGAATCTGAAGTATAATTAATCATTTCAATTAATTTATTCATTTGTGCTATATAATCACACCAAATAGTACAAGTATAAGTTAATCGTACAAAGTCTGGTATTACAACTGTATGATATTCTCTTTGAGGTATTCTATTTTGCAATACTGAGAAATTATCATATTGATTTCTTTTTGTATATTTTTCTTGAATAGCATAATATAATTGAGGGTTATTACCATCTAATTTATTACCCAAATCTCTTCTTTTTTCAACACTATCTCTTTTAAACATAATAAGAGGTACTTGAAGTTTACCCTCTTTATCTCTAAAATACCCATCTTTTTGAACTGATTTCCATCTTTCAGGTGCACCATACATTACAGGTACATTTGTTCTATTACCATTTATTATAACAGATGGTTTAATAACGTTATTAAAATAATACATTATTGCTTCATCATGGTCTTGTAAACCAATTGAAACATCTAACACATCATCATCTTTACGAGAAGTTATTCTACCTCTGTTTATATTTGGTCTTGTTTCTGGGGGTTCAGCACCTTGTATTTGAGTCCTAGCAGATATATTTTTTCGTAATTTATCATATCCACTTGCAGGTATAGGTCTTCTTGGATCTATATCTTTTTCGTCAGTATTAATAAATGATTTTGCCATATTATCCTAGTAAATTTGCTGTTCCACCATCTAATTTTTCAGTTGTAGGGTATTTTCCTTCTCTTAAAGGAATTAAATTTAACTTTTCTACTCTTGAAATATGGGTATTAATTATAATTGAAAAACTTTTACCAAAGTCTGTTGTTTCTGTGGCTATTGCATAATTAGGATCTTTACCTAATATGAATTGGTTTTCAACTCTACTATCAACTTCATAAAAATTATTTTTAAATAAAATTAAATCACCTACTTCAGGAATTAAATTTATATCTTGAAGTGATTGTTTTAAAAAACGAAAACCAATGGTTTGATTAACGTCAGATCCAAAAGCATCAGACGACCAAGATTGGTCTTGTTTGTCAATTAAACACGCTAATTTTAATGGTTCATAATAATTTTTACCCGGTGCTTCACCATAAACATTTACTGAAGTTTGTTCTAAAGCAAATTTATAGTAGGCAACTTCCGTTTGAATAATATCGTTAATTAATTCTTTATTCAAACTATGAAAAAGTGATACGTCTCTTGAACCTCCAAATAATGCCATTATAATCTTTTTAAAGTTTCTTCTTTAAATGTTACTGATTTTATACCAGGTATTCTTAAATCTGTTTTAGATAAGTCAGATGTTAACATATCTTCTTTAAATTTAGCTAAATCTTGTTTTGGATCTTCTCTAGTAACAAATTTAATTTTTAATTTTGTGTATTCTACTTTATCCTTTTGGGGATATTCTTCAGGTGTAATATTATTTACAATAGTTACTTTTCGTAAAGCTCTAACCTCATCTAATACATCTGTAATATTAAATTTTCTGTCTGTTAATATTTCACATTCTACCACAAAAGTATTTAATACTTCATTTAATATATTTGTTAATTTTACCATTATCCTATATAAATGTGATAAGGAACTTTATAAAAAGTTTCTTGTGTTTGTTGTGCTTCTTGATTTTTTCTTTCAAGTTGTTTTAATCTTGTAGTTTCATCTAAAAGCCCTCTTAATTCTTCTATTAATGCTGCTTTTTCAGCTGATGCTTCCTGTAATAATCTGGCATAATCTAAGGTTGTTGTTTCACCTGGTATTGGTAAACTTTGATATTTACCTCTAATACCCCCTAACATTTCTTTAACTAACGCTAATGTATATTTTCTAATCCATTGTCTACCTGGTTCATTTATATAAGCATAAGTAGGATTAGTGTAAGGTACATTTGATATGTCTGTTATTAAATTAGTTGCTGGATTTTTTATTGGGTTATTAGCTACTGACTTTAAAACATAATCAAAATGTAATGTATAATTTCTATTAGGTATAGGGAATAATTTTAAATATCTGTTTGCTTCTATTGTAAAATGATATCCTGATTTTCTAATTGTATCATTTAATTCAATAGCTTGAAGTTTTAAAACATCAAAATACATAGGCATTAACATAAAGTTTACACCTGGTGAGTAATTACCAAACCCAAATGTTTGCATTAATGATTGTATACCTGTACCTGTACCTGCATAAGGGTCAAAATATCTATTAATAGCTGAAGGTGCATAATGGTAGATTCTTTTCATATAAACAGCTTCTGAACCACTTATAGAAGAAGAAACAGAAGTTAATAAATCATATCTTTGTGTTCCTATTGTTACATCTAATGTACCTCTTTGTAATTCATAATCTCCACCCCCACCATCTGTTTCACTACCATATTGCTCAGATACATTAATAGTACCCCCTAAATTAGGGGTAATTAATTGATTATTAAAATTAGATCCAGTAGCGTTACCTTCTAATGTTTGGAAATTATTAATTATTTGAAAATCATATAATTGCTTACCATATTCATTAGTTGCTTCTTCAAAAGCAGTAAAAAAATTAGCTGCTTGTAATTCTATATCTATTAATGGGTAACCTAAACGTTTAGCACACCAATCAGCTACATTAACTGCGTCTGTTTGGAATGATGCGTCCGTATCATAAAACGAAAAAGGTGTTAAACTTGCGTCAAATGATGATGATCCGGGCCATATAGGTATGTTTGCCATTTTTAATAGAATTAGGTTGTTCTATTATAAATATAAAGAAGTTATGGAAGATTTACATTCCATTTAATAATTCAAACACTTCATCTATTGCTACATGACGATGATTATCCTCTAATACTCGTTTATAAACATACTGAGAATTATCTATTTTAGGTAAATCATGAATTGCTGAATAATTTTTATCCTTAAGATCAATTTGTTGATTATCACCACAAAATATCATTGTTGATCCTTTTCCTAATCTACCTAATGCCATTCTAAACTGTGCTCTAGTTAAATTTTGAAATTCATCAACTATTACTATAGAGTTTTCAAATGTTCTACCCCTAAAATGTGCTAAAGAAACTAATTCAATTGATTCTTCTTTTTCCATTTTATCTAATATAAGTGGTTTACTATATATTTTTCTCATATTAGATCTAATAGGTACTAACCATGGTTCCATTTTTTCTTTTTCTGAACCAGGTAAAAACCCATTATCTTCAGTTGACACTGTAGGTCTTGTTATAATAATTTTATTTATCTGTCTTTTAAAGAACATATCTAATGCTACTTGACAAGCTAATAATGTTTTACCACTACCTGCCTTACCAACTATAAAATTGTAAGGATGGTGTAAAATTGCTTGTTTAGCTGCTTTTTGTTCTGGAGAAAGTGATAATGAAAATCTTATAGAACCTTTTGGTGGTTTTTTGTCTGTGTTTTGTTTAGCCATACATGTAACATTTATTATACATATAAAAAAAAGAGCCGCTATTGCGGCTCTTCTTAATATAATTAAACTAACTATTATAGTTGGTTTAAGTCAGAAATGATTACTTTACCATAGAAATCAGGTCTTACCATTTTCTTCGCGTATCTAGTCATGATACCTTTTCTTGGTGTGAACGACGATGGGTCATACACTAAAGGAGTCATAATTAACGGAATATATGGTGCAAATACAGCTCCAGTTTCAAGGAATTGAGATCCTTTATAACCCATTAAGATTACGTTTTCAGTAATGTAAGGGTTTTTATAAACTGTATATCTGTTATTAATTGCACCAATCTTTTGAACACCCATGTTGTACTTGTCACTGTCTCCAGCTGAGTCAGCAGCAAATCCTGGGATTGATTCTAAGATTGTAGAAACTTTAGGGCCAACAACTAAGAAATTAGCGCCACCTCTTAAAGTTTTCTGGTGAATTAAGTTAGATACTTTCTGTAATTTAATACCTAAAGTTTGGAACCAAGACATTTTAGTGTAATATACACCTGTTGTGTTTGATTCTGCTGTAAATGTTGGTACTTCTGTTCCACCCGCAGTTGCGTTAGGTGCAGATAAACCATCTACAGATATATCATTACCTACTTTAGCACTCCAACCTTCAACTGTATCAGCGTTAGTAAGTAACATATCTAAGATTTCTAAATCAATTTCCATTGAAATATACTCACTTAAGATTGAAGTTAATTCTGCTTCAGCGTCAATTGAGTGGTAAGCATTAAGATCTTGAGCAAACTCAGGAGTCCATTGTGCTTTCAATTTACGTGTTTTAGCAGAAACTGTGTCAGATCTTAATTGAACATTAATTTCAGGGATTACTAATCCAGATACATTTCCTGCAGTTGGAGCAGTAGAATCTTCAAAGTCACCTCTGTCATCTAAGTTATCTGGTCCTTTAGAATATTCAACTGTTGAAGTAAATGCTGTAGCAGCAGCTGTTAATTCAAGAACAAATTCTACATTTGAACCACTTACTCTTGTAAATTGTGGGAATGTTTCAGCAACGTTAGTACCTGTTACATTGAATGATTTTACTGCTTCAAGATCAGCTTCTTTTAATTGAGCTGTTGGAACTACAAATCTAATTACTTTATCATTATCACCATTAGCACTACCAAATAATCCAGCTTTTGATGATGAGAATTCAGTATCAAAATTTAAAATACTACCAAACGTAGCAGAAGATGAATTGATAGTTACTGCAGATGAAGTAGTTTGTGTTGAGAATCCATACTCACCTGCTCCATAAAGACCAGAATTAAAGTTAGCATTAGTTCTTGTTAGGTCTTCAGTAGCACCATAAAGAGAGTTTGAACCAGCAGCTGTTGATTTTCCAGCATTAGCAGTTCCATATTGGAAGTCTAAGTAGAAAATTAATCCTGCAGGTAAGTTCATTGGTTGAACCGATACTAAATCTTTAGCAACGATTTCACCGAATACTCTTCGTACTAATGGAAGAGCTACACCAGCCCAAGCTTCAGAATTACCAGTACTAATTGAAGTACCTGTACCTGTATTAGACTGCTCATTTACAAGCTGTTTAGCTTGATTTTCTAATAACATTGCCATGTTATTTTTTTCAGTAGAAGAATCCATACCTTCTAAAAGTCCTGATTTTTCCCATTTAGAAGCTAATTTAGCTGACTGCTCGGAAAGGACTTGGTAAGGTGATGCACCTTCTAATAAATGATTTACATTGTCCATTTTTTGTAAATTTTTTAAGTTAATATTATACAATTACTCGTTAATTGTAATGTTTGCTAATTTTTGGAAACGATTTACCATATTAGAAGATTCAGTAATTACTTCTTTTTTAGGAGCGGTACTAGTACCAGCTGCTTTAGAAGCCATTCCAATTCCTTCTTTTAATGATTTCGTTTTGTTTTTAAAGGATTCTTTCTTTGATTTAGCAACATTGAAAGTGTCCTTAATTGTTTCATATATTAACTTAGCTTCCTTAGTCGTTTCAGCTTTGTCTAATGTCTCAACAACACGTAGTTTTTGAGATTCATCCAAAGTGTTTGCTTTGAAAATTCTGTTAACATATAATAATTTAGAGTTTAACAAGTTAACTTCGTTAAGTTCAGTTTGGATAGCTTCAAGAGCAGCTTTAGTTTCCTCAAGCTCTTTATCTTTAGTTGTTTCTTCCATTCTTTTGGTACTAGCTGCTGCTTTACCAATATCCTGTAGTTTGTCTAAAGCTCTAGATACTTTTGGATATTTAGCTTTAAATTCTGGATCATCAGCTGCCATTTCTAGAGCTGTTAAACCACCTGCTGCTGCTATTACACCTGCAATACCTGCAGCTATACCAACAACTTCGTTAGTTTCTTCAGCTACTTCGTTAGTTGATTCAACTTCTTCGTTAGTTTCTTCAGCTATTTCGTTAACTTCGTCTTCGTTACTTTCATCTAAATTGTTAATTTCTTCTAGAAGAGCATCTAAGTCAAATTCCTCGCCTTCGTTTAGACCTAAGTTAATATCGCTAGCATCATGCTTAACTTTTTGTACTTGGTCTGCTCTATGGTTTGGATAACCTACTGCTTCATCTATGTCTTCGTCAGCTTCGTTTAAGTCTTCATCTGTAGCTTCTTTCATGTCGTCTTTATCGTCATCTTTTTTAGCTTCATCTAAGTCCTCATCTTTA
>VMHT01149726.1_pt1 | contig 22962 bp, 19 predicted proteins | sample 4693611 | NCBI WGS metagenome assembly VMHT01 (sample SAMN12280063, study PRJNA550983) | marine metagenome | isolation source: seawater sampled from same location over 5 years 0.02-0.2 micron viral filtrate | place: USA: collected off the coast of southern California halfway between the port... ...
GCAAAACCACAGATTCCATAAAGCATAATTAACTGACTTCTTTCGCTCAATATATTTGAATCTAAATCTCTTAAATCATTGAAAGCAATTAGTTCGTTAAAAATTGTTTTTGTGCCAAGAAGAGTTCCAGCAGGAATAATTTCAGCAAAAGGTATTCCCATTAACCATGCAATAGGAGCAAAAATGATAGCTGCTATCCTTTGAAGAGATATAGGCTCGTCATATACGTTTGGAAAGATACCTAGAATAAAATCTGCCAAAGCTACCAAGCTTAAAAAAACTATAAGTGAGGCAATCACGGATAGGAACATATTTAATCCGTCTTTTGTGCCAACGCTAATAGCATCCATTGAACTCTCATACATTTTTAAATCTTCTTTCGCAGGTTTTAATTCAGTTTGTGCAGAGGGAATCAATATATTTGAGAACATTATTGCTGCGGGTACGGATAAAATAGATGCAGTTAAAAAATGCCCAATGACACCAGTAAATTTATCATCTAACCAAGTAATGTATAAAACCATAACGCTTCCAGCAATGGTCGACATACCGACAGTCATAATAATGAGCAAATCCCTCTGATTCATTTTATTTAAATAAGGCTTAATCAATAAAGGTGCCTCTAATTGTCCTAAAAATATATTAGCTGTAGCAGCTAACCCAATAGGTCCTTTTGCATCTAACGGCTTCTCAAATATTTTTGCTAAAAGTTTTATCAGAAAAGGTAATATTTTCCAGTGCCATAACAATGCAGAAAGAGCAGATAAGAAAATTAACATTGGTAAAAAAGTAAATGCGAATATTGGTAAATTCTGATTATTCGAAACTTCAAATGGCGCTTCTCCTCCTCCCAGATAACCAAAAACAAAAGAGCTTCCTTCAATTGCTGATAATCTCAATGATTCAACAGCCATGCTCATCACGTCAAAGAAGGAGGAAATGAAAGGTATTTCTAAAAGTATAAAAGCCAAAGATATTTGAATTAACAAAGCATAAATAATGAATTTAACTTTTATTTTTTGAATAGATTCACTAAATGGAATTGCAAACATAATTAATGCAACAATTCCTATGAGAGATTGAATAATCATTATTATTTTAATTTAATTTCAGCCAACCTTTGATTCAGATAATCGTCAGCTTTTATTGGCTCAGGAAAGTAATTATGATTACCTAGCAATGATTCAAGAGGTTTTATTAGAAAATCAGATCTAGGATGAAGAAAAAATGGGATAGATATTCTTTGAGCATTCATCTCTTCTCCGTTTGTTACTCTATGAGTTGCTGAGACAAGATATTTATTTGTATATCTTTGTAACATATCGCCAACATTAACTACTATTTCATCCCTTGAAAAATCTGCTTTAAGCCACTTATCTCCATTTAGAACTTCAAGACCTGGTTGATGTCCTCCAATTAAAAGAGTTATGAAATTAATATCTTCATGAGGAGATGCTCTTAAAGAATCTGTATTAAAATTTTCAATTTTAGGATAATTAATTATCCTCATAATGCTATTACCTTTTTCAATAATCTCATTAAAGAAATAATTTTCTAATCCAAGACCTACTCCAATGAGCTCCATGATATTTCGACCTAGTTGATCAAACTGATCATATAAATCTAAAGAAAGTTTTTTATGATTTTTTAAATCATCGATCCAAATATTTTTGGGATTATTTAAATTATCTCTCCCAACATGCCAAAATTCCTTCAAATCTGGCGTATCATAATCTTTGGCAGTTTCAGTTTTAAATTTAGTAAAACCTCTGGCTCCTCCAATATCCGGGACTATGAAAGATTCTTTTACATTATCAGGATAATTAAAAAACTCCTGATACATGTTTAAACAATTCCTGATCAGATCTTTGTTGATTGTATGGTTGAAGAAAACACAAAAACCATAATCATGAAATGCATTTATGGTATCTTTTGCGAGAGATGTTTTATCCTTATCAAATAAGCCAAAATCTAAACGAGGAATACTTTCTTTATTTTCAATCATAATGTTCAAAGATTATAGCAACAAAAATGTTTCAATCTTGAATGTCGGAAATGTTTTAGTAGATATAGAAATATCCATATCAAATGAACAGCTCTCTGAGATACCAATTCAAAAAGGCAGGGCTATTGAAATTAATTCAGATGAATTAGCCTTTTACCTCGATAAATATAAGACTCAAATAACAAATCAATATCTTGGAGGATCAATTTTTACAACGGCTGCTACCTCCTCTATTTTCAATATAAATAATCTTTTTTTGGGCTCAGTGGGCAAAGATGATAATTCAAAATTTTTGATAGATATTATGAATACTTATCCAATAAAAACTTTCTTAAATGTTGATCCCCAAAATACTGGATGCTGCTTAATATTTCTTAGTCCTGACAAGGAAAGAACTATGGCAGCTTGCCCAGGGGCAAGTGGTCAACTTACTCTCGCCAATTTAAATGAAACAGAAAATTTCGATTATGTTTTTTCAGACCTTTATTCTCTTACTTCCAATATCAACAAAAAAACAATCAGCCATCTTTTATCTTCGAACAAAGAGTTTATTTTGAGTCTTTCAGATTTAAGTGTTATTAGAAAACACATGGATTTTATTAAAAAATATTTTGATCAAATAAAAATTATTGCTGGGAATGAAGATGAAATGAAATATCTAGAACAATCAATGAATTCAAGTTTGGCATCTTTATCTAGGAAAAATAAAAAAATATACATCATTACTAAAGGTAGCTTGGGATCACTAATCCTTTATAAGGGTAATGAATATTTATCAGATGCTGTACCTGCTGAAATAACTTCATTAAATGGTGCTGGAGACACTTTTTTGGGTGCTTTTATTGGCTGCTACATGGAATCGGAGGATATTCAATACTCGGCTAATGTTGCTAATTATTTCTCACATATCGCAGTTCAACAAAATAATGCTTGTCTAAAATTATCAAGACTTATAAGTACAAAAAACGCCGCAGAGGCGGCGTTTTTGTAGTTTTTTCTCTCTTAGAATCTGTAGTAAAAACCAAACTTAACTTCGTATACACTACCACGAGGAGAGATGCTCGAACCCCTGGGAGAATATAGTCTGTCATAGACATATCTGCCGTCGTCATCAATTTCACTCATTCTTGCAACTCTTTGCATAAGAGGGAAACCTGGTTCTCTGAATACACCGTAATTAGAGTCCAATAAGTTTCCTAAGTTTTTGATGACCATGTAAAGCTCAGCTTCATGATCAGCGGCAAAGCCAGGAAATTCCTGAGCGACTTTCATGTTAACCATCGTATTCCAGGAACCGTCTATTGAATTTCTAGGACAGTATTGACCTCTTGGACATCCAGCGGCATCTGTTAATGCAAAGAAAGCTGCAGGATCTATTCCATCGAACACAACATTAGTATCTGCTGCATTAACCGGAACATACAACAGACTTTGATCAGTAAAACCTGGAGTTTGTCCGTGAACTTCCCCATCGTAGATATAAGAATAAGATCTGCTTTGGAAGTGGTTTAAGAATAAAGAAACTTTTAGTCTATAACCGCCTTCAATAGTTACAGGTGACCATCTTAGAGATGCAGTAACTCTTTCAGGAATAGTATGATTTGAATTTCCTAAAGCAGGATTATTTCTATCTGTAACCGCGACACCTGTGTAATTTGAGTAAGCAACACTTGAAGTCATAGGACTAACGTCTTCCATTGAAGTATTAGCATATCCAATAGACATTCTTACATCGTGCTCTCTCCAAAGTTTACTTAATGAAGCAGAGTAAGTTAGGCCCTCAGGCTTAAGTTGAGAATTGGTTAATTGAAAATCAAAAGGACCGAAACATGTGAATGAATCTCTTTTGTTTCCACCAGCACAGCTATACAAAGGTCTTCCAGTAAAGTCAGTTTCACCTGTAGCAACATTGTTAACATCCCTAATAATTGCTGGATTTTCAACGGAAGTGAAAATAATATCTGCATTAAATAAGAGATCTTCTTCTCCAAAACTTGAATTAAACCCTAAAGCAACTTTATGGACGATAGGTACCTCAAAATTAGCGTCAGTGGTATTGGTATCACTATCGGCACTACCGCTTTGAACTTTCTCTACCAATTCACATGGGACAGCATACCCTGGCCCAGCATCAGAAGATGCACCAGTATCACTGTTACACATTGGTATATCAAAAATATTTAAGTTTCTTGCGTTAGTTTGGATTGCAGTAACGCCATCGTTTGAAAACATGTTTGAATACCAAACGTTTGGATTACCACCAGAAAAACCTCCATATCCACCGTATAAAGTTGAATCGCCATCAATATCCCAGTTGAAACCTAACCTGAACATTAACGCATCAGCACCATCGTGAGTAATCGTATTCGAATATCCATGAGCCGCTTTAAAAGTAGCGTTTTCTGCTGGAGCGCCATCTACTGAATAAGTGTCGTATCTGAGTCCAACAACAACTTCTACGTTATCAGAAGCTTGAATTTCATCTTGAATGAAAAGTGTAGTTAGTCCATAACCCCAATCAGCTGCTGCTTTTGATTCATCTAATGATGGAGTATTTCCAAAATAAACCCTTGCAAGACCATCATCAAAATCATCTATACCGCCATAGAAATCCCACTCACCATTAAGGGAATGTTGCATGAACAAGTTAAAGATATCTGTATCTTCAATTTCAATACCATAGGTGATTAAATTATTGCCAACTAATTGATTCAAAGAGTACTGAATGACAGTTGTAGCGTAATCCATTTTATTTGCTTGTCTAGAGTCATCGGTACCTCCAAGATAAACAGTACCCTCTTCATTATTATCAGGATTTACTACATCGATTTGGAAATCTCCAAAAGGACCACCTATACCATTCTGCCTATTATCAACATCTCTATAACCAACCCTTAATTCACTGTCCAAACTGTCAGTTAATTGAGAATAAAGCTCAAGGTTAAGGGCCATCATCTCATGTCCCCTTTCATAGAAATGTTTATTAAATTCAAATTCACCTGGCGAAGAATCTGAAGCTTGGTTGTTAAAACCATCGTTGTAATTGAAAGTTATTGATAAAGAATTATTATCATCTGCTTCGACATCAAAACGGGCTAAAAATTTATTATCGTAACTGTCTAAAGCTCCACCAATCCCTCCAGGATCAAAACCGTATTTGTTTTTAGCTATATCGATAATTCGATTGTAATCAGCTGCCCTTAAGAATCCTAGTTCTGAAGGAGCTCCAGACCCTAAAGGACCGTAAGGATCTACATCAACATCATCATATCTTTCAGCAGAAATGAAAAAGAAAGCTTTGTCTTGTACTAACGGCCCACCAATAGTGAAACCGATCTTTGACTCCTCAAAAGGAACCATTTCTCCCTTGTTACCTTCAATTTCAGTACCTAGCAGCCCATCATCAGTATATTCGTAGTAAGCGCTACCTGTTATTTCGTTAGTACCTGATTTAGTAACCGCGTTAATTACACAAGCAGAGAAACCACCGTATTTAACATCAAAAGGTGCAAATTCAGCTGAAACTTGCTGAATTGAATCATAAGAAAAAGGTAATCTATTCGTGGGATATCCATTACTGTTAAGCCCGAAACCATCGTTCATTGCTATCCCATCAAGAGAGAAGGAATTATAACGAGGATTTTGTCCGTTACATTGCAAACCGCTATATGCCTCTGAAGATGTAACATCAACGTATAGTCTTGGGTCTTCAGCCAATACTTCTTTTATGTCTCTGTTATAAGCAACTGCGGCATCAAGATCAGCTGTATCAAATACCTTGCTTGGTCCTAAAGCAACCTGTGATCCGAGAATCTGATCACCGGTGACAACCAGCTGTTCAAAATCTCTTAAGACCACATTTAAAGAAAGTGTTTGACCTAAGTTCAGATACACATCTGTATATCTTTGCGACCCAGCTGAGGATCTAACCAAAACTGTGTATGGACCACCAATCGGAAGATTGGTAAGCACAAAGTTACCGGAATCATTCGCAGTGGTTGAACTAGATCTATTAGTTGAGGTATTAGTAATAGTAATTTCGGCATCACCTAAAGCATTGCCAAAATTATCAGTTACTTTACCTTTAAAACTTGAGGTAGTTTCCACTGAAAACAGGAAACTACTTAAAAAAGCTATCGCAACTAATTTTATAATTTTATTGGGGATCATGTTTATTCGCTCCTTGAAAGTAAAAATTTTAATTTAAAATTAACTTAGTTATGTTACAACTTAGAAAATTTATTGCTTCAATTTTTTATTTATATTAAATATACTTTTTAATAACTTTAGGATATAAAAAGGTTCCATCTTCATTTTGATAATTTTCAAGAATTGCAGCAAGAGTTCTTCCAACGGCAAGCCCTGATCCATTTAAGGTGTGACAAAACTCATTTTTTTTATTGTCTTTAAATTTAAGATTTGCTCTTCTAGCTTGAAAGTCAGAAAAATTTGAACATGAAGAAATCTCCCTATAATTATTCTGACTGGGAAACCAAACTTCTAAATCAACTGTTTTTGAGGCAGAAAAACCAGTATCTCCTGATGAAAGAACAACTTTTCTATAGGGTAATTCAAGCAAATCTAAAATTTTACTTGCATCATCAATCAATTTTAAATGTTCGTGTTCAGATTGGTCAGGATGACAAATCTTAACAAGCTCTACTTTGTCAAATTGATGTTGCCTTATTAGACCCTTAGTATCTTTACCATAACTTCCAGCCTCGCTTCTAAAACACGGAGAATGACATACATAGTTTATGGGTAATTTTTCTAATTTTAGTTTTTCATCTCTGTGAAGATTGGTAACAGGAACCTCGGCTGTAGGAGCCAAATAAAGATCAGAACCATCGGTCAGTTTGAATAAATCCTCTTCAAATTTAGGTAATTGTCCAGTACCAACTAAAGAAGTCTTATTTACAATGTATGGAACATATAGTTCCTCGTAACCGTGAATATTTGTATGTGTATCGATCATAAACTGACCAATGACTCTATGCAATTTTGCAAGTTCTCCACTTAAAACTGTAAAACGACTTTTGGCGAGTTTTGCTCCCCTGCCCTGATCTGTGTTTTCAATAAAGAAAGAATGTGGCTTTGGTTCAAAAGTAAAATTAGGAATATTGCCTTTTTCATCAATAACTAGATTTGACGTTTCATCTTCTCCTATAGGAACAGTCTCATCTAAAAGGTTAGGAATATCCAAAAGAAACTCATCAATATTATTTTGAATAGATTGAAGTATTTCCTTATCTTGTTTAACAAGTATTGATAAAGAAGATGCCTGATTTTTTAAGTCATCATCTTCCTTAGACTTAGAAATTTCTTTTGATAATTTATTTAAACTTTCTTGATTAGTTTCCAAATTTACTTGGGCAATTTTTCTTTCTTCTTCAAGCTTTATCCACTTCTCAACATCTAGGATATACCCTCTAGAAGATAGATTTTTTTTTACCATTTCCGGTGATTCGTTTAAAAGTTTTTTATCTAACATGTTTAATTAAGAAAAATTTTTTCTGTTTTATTTGAAACTTCTGGTTCAAATGATACCTTTTTATCTAATTGTTCGTATTTAAATAAACTTATCGTTGATATCCTTTCGAATAGATCTTCATATACAATTTTTTTTATTTTTTGATTTACAAAATCAATCTTAATTTTTTTAAGATAAAAATTATCTAGCGGATCAGAATATTGGCAAGATTCATCAGAGCAATCTGTTTTAGAAAAAAAATCACAAATTATTTTTGGCTTATTAAACAGCAAGAATGCTGGTGATTGATTTATTGATTCATCCGATGCTTGAATTATTAATTGATCCATCTCAAGATCGTGCCTGAAGATCTGATTACTATTGATTATTAATTCTTCTCTTGGAAATAAAGAAAAAACCTTTACTTTGTCATAGTCTCTATAAATATTGCCTTCTATAGAATCGGAGAAATCACTAAAATTTTGTTCATACGAAACTTGGAATCTTACATTTTCATCCAGAAATAGTTCTATCTTTGAAATATCACAGGCTATTAAATTTAAAGAATTTAAAATTAAAAGTAAAAATATTAATAACTTAATCAAGTTCAACTTTTTGAGATAAGACTTCTCTATTCCCGCTAGAGTTCATTTCACTAACAATACCTGCGCTTTCCATGGTTTCAATTAGTCTTGCTGCTCTGTTATAACCAATTCTAAACTTTCTTTGCACGGCAGATATAGATGCTCTTCTGGAATCTATAACAAAAGCAACTGCCTGGTCATAAAATTCATCTTTCTCTTCATCTGACTCACCGTTTGGACCCTCAGAAGATTCTGGTGATTTAGTAACCTCTTCTAAATAACTAACTGACTGCCTGTTTTTCCAATCTTCAACTACCCTAATGATTTCTTCCTCGCCTACATATGCGCCATGGACTCTTAAAGGAATAGAAGTTCCCGAACCTATGTAAAGCATATCTCCTTTTCCAAGCAGTTGCTCTGCACCTACTTGATCTAAGACAACCCTTGAATCCATTGAAGAAGCAACATTAAATGCCATTCTTGCTGAAATATTTGCTTTAATTAAACCAGTGATTACATCGACTGAAGGCCTTTGTGTGGCCAAAAGCATATGAATTCCAGCTGCTCTGGCTTTCTGAGCAAGACGCGCAATTAGGTGCTCTACTTTTTTTCCAACCACCATCATAAGATCAGCCAATTCATCTACTGCAATTACGATCAAGGGTAACTCTTCTAATTCCGGAGGATTATCATCTTCTTTTTCTGGATTTCTTTTCCAAAGAGGATCCGTTAGAGGTTCTCCATCCTCTCTAGCTTTTCTAATTTTAGAATTTAGCCCGTTAAGATTTCTAACGGAAAGTGAAGCCATCAGTCTATACCTTTTTTCCATCTCATTTACGCACCATCTAAGACCATTCGCTGCTTCAGACATATCGGTTATCACTGGACAGAGCAAATGAGGTAAATCTTCATAAACAGATAGTTCCAGCATTTTAGGATCAATGAGAACAAATTTAACTTGATCAGGAGTTGCTTTATAAAGAATGCTCATCAACATAGAATTTAAAGCAACTGATTTTCCAGAACCTGTTGTGCCAGCAACTAGCATGTGTGGAAGTCCGGAAAGATCTTCAACTACTGGAACACCTTCAATATTTTTACCAAAGGCCAAAGATACAGAGCTTTTTGCATCCTCAAATAATTTAGAAGAAATTATCTCACTGAGAAGAACATTTTCTCTCTCTGAATTAGGAACCTCTATACCTATGGTTTCCCTACCTTCTATCACTTCAACAATTCTGATACTTCCAACACCTAAAGATCTAGCTAAGTCTTTATTCAAGTTTGAAACCTGTGAAACTTTTATACCTTTTGGTAATTCAACTTCAAATCTTGTAACAACCGGTCCACGCATAGTCTCTTTCACAACAGCGTATTCACCCTCAGGGCCAGTAATTTTGAATTCAGCTAGTTTAGTAATCAAAGCTTCTTTTAAGATTTCAAGCTCGTACTTCTCTTTTGAAGATATTTCTTTTCCTAAAGTATCTTTTTCATCGAGCAATCCAATCTTAGGCATATCGCCTGGAGCGGGCTCCTTGAATAATTCTTGTTGTTTTTCTTTCTGAACCCTTTTCCCCTCTTCGACTTTTTTCTCTGATTCAACAATTTTAGGTTCAGGCATCTCCTTGATCTTAGCTTTGTGTTCATCAAGAAATTTTTGCCTACTATTTTTTTCTTTTCTTTTATCTAAAAAAACTTGAAAGTTTTCTCTTAAAGATAATGTTGATTGTTTGATATAAAAGGTTGAATTAACGATAAAGTCTAATAAGTTTGAAACAAAATTTTTCCAATTTATTTTGAAAAAAGCTGTAATACCTAAAAGAAATAAAAATACTACAAAGATAGATGCTCCAACATTATTCAAGTACAAAATTAATGGTGAAGAGATAATTTTTCCTAAAATTCCCTCAGAGCCTTGAGGAAAGTAACTTTCTCCAAAGTTAAAATGTATTGCAACAAGAGCACTCGAAGAAATGGCTATTAAAACCAAACCAAATGGCATCGCCACAAAGAATCTTACCCATGAAGACTTGGTAATGACTTGCTTAGTTTCTTTGTTAAATAAATAGGCAAAGGCAACTAAGTAAAATAATGAAGGTACTATCCAAGCTACAACACCAAAAAAAGAATAAAGAAGATCGCTAATCCACGCACCTATCAATCCTATTGCGTTTTGGTAGGAAGTTTCTCCAACTATATTTTGAGTTGTCCAAGCAGCATCTTCTCTAGTAAAGGAAGCCAGTGCAATTGTGCTTATAATAGCTACCAGAAGCAAAAAAAGTATAAAAGCATCAACTAAGTAAGTTTTTATTGATGGACTTAAAGATATAGAATTGAATCCGTTAAAAGATCTTTTTTTTGATTTGCGTTTATTCACTAGTTTTTAAGTATTTTAACATTTTTAAAGATAGAAAATCATTATGGATAACACTGATAAATTAATAATATTAGGTTCAGGGCCTGCAGGTTACAGTGCAAGTATTTATGCAGCCCGTGCCGGCCTAAATCCAACTCTAATAACAGGATTTGAAGTTGGAGGGCAACTTACTACAACGACAGATGTGGAGAATTGGCCCGGAGACTATGAAGATCTTCAAGGTCCCGATTTGATGATTAGAATGCAAAATCATGCTGAGAAATATGGCGTCAATATTGTTAATGACCAAATCGAAACAGTAGATTTAAGCAGCGAAATTAAAACACTGGAAGGAATGAATAAATATTCATGCAAATCCCTAATTATTAGTACTGGAGCATCAGCTAAATACTTAGGTCTTTCCTCCGAAGAGAAATATTTAGGGAAAGGTGTAAGTGCATGCGCCACATGCGATGGATTTTTTTATAAGGATGAAGAAGTTGCAGTTGTCGGAGGAGGAAATACAGCAGCAGAAGAGGCATTGTATCTAACAAATTTGTGTAGCAAGGTCCACCTCATCCATAGAAGAGATTCCTTAAGGGCGGAAAAAATTCTTCAAGATAGAATTTTTGAAAAAGTAAATGAAGGAAAAATTAATTTAATTTGGAACAATGAGCTTAAAGAAATAAAAGGCGATGGCAAAGTTGTAACTCATCTAAATCTCAGCAATTATGATGATATTCAAGTAAAAGGAGTTTTCATAGCCATAGGTCACAATCCAAATACTGAAATCTTCAAAGATCAAATAGATATGAAAGATGGATACATAATCATCAATACTGGCCTAAATGGGAATGTTACTGGTACATCAGTGCCAGGAGTTTTTGCAGCTGGTGATGTTGCAGATTCAGTTTATAGACAAGCTATAACTTCTGCAGGTTTTGGATGTATGGCAGCTTTAGATGCTCAAAAATTTATTGAGGAAAACAACATTTAAATCACAATAGAAAAATTTATACATGAATCAATACAAATATTTGGATACTGAACTTAAAAGCGGTATTTTCTATATTGAACTAATTCGAAAGAAATCTATGAATGCTTTAGATACAGCAACTCTAGATGAATTGAAAAGGATTTTTTTAGAAGCTTCAAAGAACAGTAAAATTAAAATGATTGTTCTTCATTCTAATGGAAAAAATTTTTCAGCTGGAGCTGATATAAAAGAAAAACAAAAGAAACAAAAAAACTTAGAAAGATGGCAAAAGAATTACGGCAAAGAATGCATTGAAGCTATTCTCTCTACTCCCCAAATAACAATATGTGTTACCAACGGATATACCTTAGGTGGTGCCGCAGTTATAGCCTCAGCTTGCGATTTCAGGATAGGCAACAAAGATACAATTATTGGCTATCCGGAAATAATTTTGGGTATGAATCTTAATTGGCTTGGACTTCCTTTATTACAAAATCTAGTGGGGTCATCAAAAACAAAAGAGATGGTTATTTCTGGCTCAAATTATTCTACGAAAGATTTAGAGAACTATAATTTTTTTGATGAATTATTCGATGGAAATGACAAATTCAAAGTTATCAATAAATGGGTCAAGAAGTTTAAATCGAATTCTCCCTTGGCCTCACAAATGATAAAAAGAAGTATGAACGTTTTAGCATTCCATAATGCACAAGCAATTATGCATATGGATTACGATCAATTTTTATTAACTCAAAATTCTTCAGACAGCTAATTTTGTTTTCATGGTTTGATATTCTTCTACCATCTGATCAACTACATCTTTAACAGGAGGAGCATTTTTTATTGTTCCAATACCTTGGCCGGAGCCCCATATGTCTTTCCATGCTTTAGAGGAGTTATCTTTCATTGCTGAACCAGATGAACCGAAATTCATATCATCTTTTCCAGAAACCGGAAGATTGTCAGGATCTAAACCTGCCTTGACTACACTTGGCTTTAAGTAGTTACCGTGAACTCCTGTAAAAGTTGAAGAGTACATAATATCGTCAGCAGCACTGTCAACGATCATTTGCTTGTATCCTTCTGACGCATTTGCTTCCTGAGTAGCAATAAATCTTGTTCCTACGTATGCAAAATCAGCTCCCATGGCCTGAGCTGATAATACTGACGAGCCTTGAGATATTGATCCTGATAAGGCAATGGGACCATCAAAAAATTCTCTTACCTCGCTAACTAAAGCAAAAGGACTTAATCTACCTGCATGTCCTCCCGCGCCTGCGCAAACTAAAATTAGGCCATCAGCACCTTCATCAATTGCTTTTTTTGCATGTCTAATATTAATCACATCATGCATCACAACTCCGCCGTAACTATGAATAGCATCTACGACAAACTTTGGAGCTCTCAAACTTGTAATAATCATTGGAACTTTATATTCGACACATACTTCAACATCATGCTCCAATCTATCATTAGACTTATGACAGATTTGGTTTACCGCAAAAGGGGCTGCGGGTGAATCCGGATTATCTTTTGTGTGTTGATCTAATTCTGCAGATATCCTTTGAAACCATTTTTCCAATTCTTCAGCAGGCCTAGCATTTAAAGCAGGGAAACTTCCAACAATTCCAGCCTTACATTGAGCAATTACAAGTTCCGGATATGAAACTGTAAACAGTGGAGCCCCTATAACCGGGATTCTTAAATCTTTAAGTAATTCTTTTACTTTCATTAATTTTCTCCTTTAAATCTATTGGGATGAAACGTAGAGCACAATTGCTGCTGTCACAGCTAAAATAACAACTACAGATACGATTGCATCAAATTTGCTATCTTCCTTATCGGTCTTCTTTTCATAAAAATCATCGTTCATAATTTATCCTAAATTCACTCTAATTCTTCCAACTTGTTCTCCCTTTAAAATCTTTTCTACTTCATCTGATAAAGAATCAAGGCGAACTTCTTTAGTAATTTTTTCTACGTCTATTTTCCAATCTTTGGAAAAATTATTCCAAACTTCTTTTTTAACTTCCAAAAGTGATTCAGCTGAATCAATACCTATTAAAGATACTCCTCTAAGGATAAATGGAAAAACGCTAGTTTGAAGTTTATCGCCAGCTACATTACCACAGCAAGTTATCGCTCCTCTTTGAGATGTTTGACTTATGAAATTTGATAAAATGTTTCCTCCGACCGTATCGACTCCACCCTGATATAACCCCTTTTGAAGAGGCTTTCCTTGCTCTTCCATTTCGTTTCTCATTATTATAGAAGATGCCCCTAAAGACTCTAAATAATCAATTTGATCTGTTTTTCCAGTCAATGCAGTAACCCTAAAACCTAATTTAGATAAAATCATGACAGCAACTGAACCTACTCCTCCGGATGCTCCAGTAACTAGAACATCCCCTGAATCTGGAGCTAAGTCATTCATGAGTAATTTTCTTACGCATAGACCAGCAGTTAAACCAGCTGTGCCAATAGACATAGCTTCAGCTTCAGAAAGTTCTTTGGGAAGAGATATGGCCCAATCTGCTGGAATTGAAATGTATTGACCAAACCCACCGTACGTATTCATCCCAAGGTCATAACCAGTAACAACAATATTTTCTCCAACTTTGAAATCAGAGGAATTGCTTTCAACTACTTTTCCAACAGCATCTATTCCTGGGGTATGAGGATATTCTCTTGTCACGCCTTTGTTGCCTGAAGCAGAAAGAGCGTCTTTATAGTTCAAGGACGAGTAAGAAACTTTGACAAGTAGATCATTGCTTTGCAGCTTAGATGTAGATAAATCTTCTATTGAATTTGTAAATCCATCATCGGATTCTTTTGTTACAAAGGCCTTGTAATTAATGTCTTCCATGAGTTATCTATTAAACATGATAAAAATCTATTTTTAAAGAGAATTAATTTGAGAAAGTTGATTATTGACATAGTAATTAAAGATGTGTGTATTTGATGCATTATTTATACAAAAATGTTTCAAAAGTGTATGATAACGCCTAACGAATGCATATAAATAGTGCACTCAAGTGAATATTTATAGTGTTTAATAGTTTTTTCTCTTAAAGGAGCTTATATGAAAAATTTACAAACGTTTGTTATAGCCCTTCCTTTGCTAATTGTATCTTCTTTAGCAAGTGCAGTTTCCGTGTCTGGGAACATTGCCCTTACTTCTGATTATATTTGGAGAGGATGGACTCAAAGCGCAGGCGGTCCTGCTGTCAGTGGTGGTTTCGATCTATCAACTGATAGTGGATTTTATATTGGTACTTGGGGTTCTAGTGTTCAGTTTGGTGATGCTTCTACTGCTGATACTACTGAAATGGAACTCGATGTGTATCTTGGGTACAGCACAGATATTGCAGACAATATTTCTTTAGATGTTGGATACATTACCTACACCTACCCTGGTGCAACAAGTGCGAATTTTGACGAAGCTTACATAGGCTTTGATATTTATGGCTTTGGAATCAGCTATGCTTCAGGCATGGATGATGCAGCAGATTATGCTCAAGTTTCATATGCTGTAGATGCTGGTCCAGGAAGTTTTTCTGTGTCTTACGGTGATTACGAAGATACTAGTAATGACTTTCTTGTAGGTTACGACTGGGCTGTCGGTGGTGACTTTGGTATTGGGTTATTTTATTATGACTTAGAAACTGATGCAGGAACCATGGACGATAGTGGAGTAACACTTACTATTAGCTACGCGCCGTAAATCAAAAAGATTTAAAAAAAACCCTCTTTTTTAAGAGGGTTTTTTTTAATCTCTTATAATAAAACCAATTTCTTCTTGTAGCTGTTCTAAGTCTGTTTCTTTCCTTGATCCCTTTTTTAGAAAAAAATCTTCCACTACATTAGGAAAAAAAATGTAACTCAAAACATTTTCTACTCTTTGAGAGAAGTCCTTTATTTTATTATCTTTACAAAAATTTTTTAATTTTGATTTAGCAGAATCCAAATCTTCTTGCTTTTGTTCTTCCTGTTTAATTTTTTTAGCTAACCCAGAAAGGCTTTTATTAATTTTACCAGGAACTTTGCCATACTTTCCAAAAATCAAATTCACAGTTTCAATATTTAGATGTTTATACCTTTCTCCATCAAGAACATTAAAGAGAGCTTGTGCACCCACAATTTGTGAACTTGGTGTTACTAATGGAACAAATCCTAAGTCTTGCCTTACTCTTGGAATCTCATTTAGTACTTCTTCAAATTTGTCATCTGCATCCATTTCCCTTAACTGAGATTCTAAATTTGAAAGCATGCCCCCGGGAACTTGATTTATAAGCATGCTTGCATCAACTCCTTTCAAAGAACCTTCGTATAACTCATATTTCTTTCTAATTCTTTTAAAGTGTGACGAAAGCTCTGGAAATAAATTTCTATCAATATCAGAAAAAATCTTTGTTTCATCAAACATAGCAATAATTGTTTCTGTTGCTGTATGTCCATAAGTCATACTCATTGAAGAGATTGAGGTATCAATGTTATCTATACCGGCTTCAATGGCTTTCATGTTAGTTGCAGTTGAAAAACCAGTTGTAGCATGAGTTTGCATATGAATTGGAACAGAAATATTTTCTTTTAATTTAGAGACTAGTTCAAAAGCTACATTTGGTTTTAAGAGACCAGCCATATCTTTAATTGCTACAGAATCTGCACCAGCATCCTCTATCTTTTTTGCTAAATCTAGCCAACTATTTATTGTATGAACAGGAGAGACTGTATAAGCCATAGCACCTTGTGCATGTTTTCCATTTTTTTTTACTTCTTTAATAGTTAATTCAATATTTGAGAAATCATTCAATGCATCAAATGTTCTAAATACATCAATCCCATTCAAAGATGCTTTTTCTACAAATGCTTTAACTATTTGGTCAGAATAGGGTTTATAGCCAACCAGATTCTTTCCTCTTATTAACATTTGAAGTTTTGTTTTTTTAAAAATTTTCTTAAGCTCTCTTAGCCTATGCCAAGGATCTTCATTCAAATATCTCAAACAAGAATCGTAAGTGGCCCCGCCCCACATTTCTATAGACCAATAACCTACTTGATCCATAGTCTTTGCAACCTCGAGCATATCATCGAGCTTCATTCGTGTTGCGATTAAAGACTGTTGACCATCTCTTAAGACTAATTCTGTTAAGCCAACTTTTCTTTTGTTTTTATTCAAGGCTAAAAATGCTATTTTTCTAAATTATATATAAAAATGCATCCTTTTTTCGACACATCTTTCCAGGCCTATGTTCATAGAGGTGATGCTGTCAATTTTACTGAAAATACCATGGAAGCTTTTCAAGATGCTGTGAACTTGGGCTATAAATATGTCGAAACTGACCTCAGAATGACTAAGGATGGAGAAATCGTAACGTTTCATGATGAAAGTATTTATAGAGTCTCCGGAGAGCAAGTGAACATATCTGATTTAACTTATGATGAACTTAGTAATATAAAACTCATAAGGGGAGGTCAAATTCCAAAATTATCTGAAGTTTTAGAAAACTTTCCTGACACAAGATTCAACATAGACCTAAAAATTAAGGGTCTTGTAAATAAAGTAGCAAATATCATAGATAGTCATAATGCTTACGATAGGATATGCATCGCTTCCTTTAACAGCGGCACCTTAAGATCTTTTAAAAAAATAAGAAATCAAGCTTGTATTTCAATGGGAATTTTAGATGTTGTCTTTTTTAAATTATTTAATTTACTTATAAGTTCAGTTGATTGCATTCAGATACCTCAAAATTGGAAAGGAATAAATGTTTTGAATAAACATTTAATTAAAACAGCACATTCAAAAGATCTTAAGATTCATGTGTGGACAATTAATTCAAAAACAGAGATGAAATCATTAATTGATATGAAAGTTGATGGAATCATGACTGATGAAGCGTTACTGCTAAAAAAGGTATGCTCAGAAGCAAATCTATTTTGATTTTGGAACAAACAATAAAACAATCAATCCTGGCACAAAAAGAGCTAGAAGACTGAAAATTCCATTCCTTGGATCGCCAGTTAAATAAGCTACCCATCCAACCAATGCAGGCCCAAAAACGACAGCACTTTTTCCTACGAAATTATAGAACCCAAAAAATTCTGCTACTTTATCTGGCGGAACCAATTTGCTGAATATTGCTCTACTAACAGACTGGACTCCACCCTGAACCAAGCCAATTGCTATAGCTAAGATATAAAAATCTCTAGCTGTTTCCATAAAGTAAGAATTGATAGTAATAAATATGTAGGCAACTATGCCAATAGCTAGAAATAAAAATTGTCCGTAACGTTCTGCAAGATACCCGTAAATTATTGCTGAGGGGAAAGCAATGAATTGGACTACTATGAGTGCAGTGATCATTGTTGAAGCTTCCAGACCAATATCTGATCCATAAGCAACTGACATCCGGGTAATCGTGTCTACCCCATCAATATATAACCAATAAGCAATAAGGAAGATTGTTATATTTTTGTACTTTGAGATATTAGAAATTGTATTAACGAGCTCCTTAAATGAGGATCTTATTAAACGGTCTGTTTTAGTAGAAGGTTTTTGTTCCTGGACATTAAGAAAAAGAGGAATGGTAAAAATAAACCACCATAATGATACAGTCAGAAAACTAACTAGTATGGCTTGAACTTCATTTTCAAAACCAAACCGAGCGGGATACAAATAGAATAATACATTGAAAACAAAGAGTATTCCTCCACCCAAATAACCTAAGCCATAACCAAAACCAGAAACAACATTTCTTTTCTTTTCATCACTAACATCAACAATAAGTGAATCGTAAAAAATATTAGATCCTGAACCTCCAAGCAAAGAAATTCCAAATAAAATTGAAGCAGTTATCCAGAAACCGCTCGGTATAAAAAAGAAAGAACCGGTTGCAATTATTCCCAAGAAAGCAAAGAAAACTAGAAAGGTTTTTTTTGCTCCTGCCTTATCTGCAATTATTCCTAAAATTGGAGCTATCAGAACTATACAAAATCCTGCTATAGAATTCGTAGTTCCAAGGACTGCTGAACTTGATGGTCCATCAAGTTCTGATGCCCAATATGACTTAAAAAAAATTGGGAAAAATCCTGCAACAACTGTTGTCCAGAAAGCACTATTTGCCCAATCGTACAAAGCCCATGAAAATCTTTCTTTATTTAATAAGTATCTCAACATAAAATGGGCTCTCAAAAAAATCTGACGAGAATTAGTATGTCACAAAATATGAAAGACTCTGAAATAGTAAGAAATTTAGTTGTTTTCTTTGGATTAATTCTCATCTTGGGAATACTTGCAGGAATACTTGGTCTTTATATTCAAAATTCTGAATTCAGGGAAAATGTTGAAGCTGAATACCGAGAGAATTTAGATAAAAAGTAGTTATTTATTAAAAACTAACCTTTCGCTAGATCTTCTTTCTGGGTGAAGCTCTCCATCTTCCAACAAAACATTACCATTTACTATCGTAGAGTTAACTTTTGAACTCAGTTCCCAGCCTTCAAAAGGGGTCCATCCGCATTTAGATTTTTGTTCTTCGTTTGTAACTGTATGTTTTATTCCAGTTTCAAATACAACCAAATCTGCAAAATATCCTTCTCTTACATACCCTCTATCGATTATCTTAAATCTATCGGCTGTGTTATGAGATGCAAATTTAATTACCTCTTCAATTGTAAAAATACCCTTATTAGCTAACTCCAACATTAATTGAAAACTATGCTGGATTAAAGGTATTCCAGCAGGTGCTTCAGAATACGGCAAAGATTTTTCATCTCTGGTATGCGGAGCATGATCTGTTGCAATAATATCAATTTGATTATTCTTTAAAGCCTGTCTCAATGCTTCTCTGTTATTTGGAGCTTTGATTGAAGGATTACATTTAATGAAATTTCCCCATTCTTCATAATCATCAGAAGTAAAAATAAGATGGTGGATACAAGCTTCCGTTGTAATCTTTTTATCTTTAGTTGGTTTGGCTTCAAAAAGTTCAATTTCTCTTTCAGTCGTAAGATGAAGAACATGTAAATCCGCAGAGTACCTTTTTGCCAAGCTTGTTGCTTTTTCAGAGGATATATAACAAGCCAATTCATCTCTGATAAGGGCATGATCAGGAGGAGATAACTTACCATTTCGTTGAGCTGTTATTTTTTCTAGATTATCTTCTATCGTTTTATTATCTTCACAATGAGTGACAATTAATATTGGCGATTCTTTGAAAATTAAGTCTAGTGCATTATCGTCATTAACTAATAAGTCACCTGTTGATGAACCCATAAATATTTTAAGCCCACAAATATCTCTTGGGTTGGCCTTTTTAATTTCATCTATGTTATCCGGTGTAGCTCCGAGATAAAAAGAATAATTAGTCCAGCTTTTTTCTTTAGCTAATTGAAATCTATCCTCTAATAAATCTAGAGTAGTGCTAGCTGGCGATACATTTGGCATATCCATCGTTGAAGTAATACCACCGTATAAAGCTGCCAATGATTCTGTTTTAATTTCACCTTTTTTTGTTAATCCTGGCTCTCTAAAATGGACTTGATCATCTATCACTCCAGGCGCTACATTCTTCCCCTTTACATCAATTTCTTCATTTGCATCATCAGAGATTGTAGAAGAAATTTTTTCTATTCTTTTATCTTTAATTGCAATATCAACTTGCGTTATCGAATTTTCATTTATTAAATTACAGTTTTTAAGGACTAGGTCAAAATTAGGCATGATCAAATTTTACGAACAATAATACATCCATAGTTTATCCCAGATCCTATCTCATAAATACAATCAATATCTTCAAGAACATCCTTCACTATAGTAATCATCTTTTGACTGTTTCCACAAATAATGAGAATTGGCATACTCTCTTGGTAAAGATATAAAAAATTTTCAACCTTCAAAGGAACTTCATGATGGCGCAACCCATGCAGATCTAATTTTAGATTAGTCATCTTTTTTAAATATTGATATTTCTATTCCATCTGGCTCAGTTTTTGAGTATTCCCTCTTAGTAGATATAAATTTACTCTCAAAGACAAATGAATTTCTAACGTAAGATAAATAATCTTCCATGTTGAATAAAACAACGTTATCAGCAAGTATTGTTGCCCCATCATTTAATAATCCGAGACTTTGTAATGTTTTTAAATCAGATAAATATTCATCTTTCCAATGATCTAAAAACACAAAATCGTATTTTTCATTTAAGAGTGGAATAACATTTTTTGCCCTACCCTTTAAGGGATTCCATTGATTACTGAGGCCAGAATGAGAAACGATTTCTTGAGATATTTCATAGTATTTACTACTGGCCTCTATCGAAGTGAGCATCGAATCTTCATTGAGATTTCTTAAAATCCTGATAGATGAATATCCCAAATAGACACCTAACTCCAAACAATTCTTTGGTTTCTTTTCTTTAATCGCTTTTTCAAGCAGAAAGCCCTTTTCATCACCAATATTCATCAAAAAAGCTTTGTTCCAACCAAAATGATCTATCGTATCTAGAATGGCTTGAGGATTATTTTTATTATCTTTTTTTAAAACAAGCTCTTTAACGATATCAACCTTGAATTTTTTTATACCAAAATATGATGCTACATAATCAATAATTTCATTGATTACAATTTTTGCTAAATCGAGCAGTCGATAAGGATTTTTCATAGAATAAAGAATTAATTAAAAGTTATAGTTAGTGAGTCTATAATAGCCATCCTGTTGGTATTTATGAAAAATATAATTTTACTAGTTTTTTTAAGTTTACTTTTTTCCTTTGCGTTGATTGCAGATGAATCAGACGGTGATTTAAATAAAGAGGAAACGAAAGAAGAGCCTCAAAAAGATGATAGAGAACTTATCTCAGAATTTGTTGAAGAATTTATCACTTATGAAGGCTTGCTAAAAAGCTATCAAGATTCAGAAAATGGAAATACCTACTTAGAATTAAGTGATGAAGATATCTCAAAAGAGTTTATTTATTTTGCTCATATTATTAATGGGACTGTAGAAGCAGGCCTTTTTAAAGGGAGCCATATAGATCAAGCAGTTATTAAATTTGAAAAACAATTTAATAGCTTAAATCTCGTTAGAGTGAACACCGAATTTTATTTTGATCCTAATTCAGAACTCAGCAAGCAATCTCAATCTAACATTAGCGATTCAGTTATTGAAAATTTTGAAATTACTCACAAGAATGAGGATGAAAATACTTATCTTATTGATATCACTAAATTATTGAAAAGTGATAATTTAACCAAGTTAAAATCTGAGCCAAGAGATTATGAGTCAGATAGTTTTGGTGTTGGATCTTTATCAAGATCTAAAACAGCAATCTCCAAAATTTACAACTATCCGAATAATACCGATTTTGAGGTCGATTATGTTTTTTCAAATCCAGCAAGTTATGAATCATTAAGAAATACTTCGGTAAAATTAAGATATACATTTCTTGAAATGCCTCAAGATAATGGTTTTGAAATACGTTTTGAAGATCCAAGAATAGGTTATTTTACGGATAGAGTAACGGATTTAAGTTCAACAGAAATTACTCCTTATAGAGACTTGGTTCAGAAATGGAATCTTCAAAAACAAAACCCTGATGCTGCTATATCTAAGCCAATCAAACCTATAAAATTTTGGTTAGAAAATACTACTCCTAAAGAATTAAGACCCCTGATAAAAAATGCTGTACTAGCATGGAACATAGCTTTTGAAAAAGCTGGTTTTATTGATGCTATCGAAGTTGATGTTCAACCAGATGATGCTGACTGGGATGCTGGTGATATTAGATACAACGTATTGAGGTGGACTTCTTCTCCCAACCCGCCGTTTGGAGGTTATGGCCCTAGTTTTTCAAACCCCAGAACTGGAGAGATTTTATCTGCGGATATTATGCTGGAATGGATTTTTCTAACCAATAGAATGAGATACGAAGATATATTTCTTTCGTCTGAAATTTCATCTGAAAGATGTAATTTTTCTTCGATGAGAAACGAACAAAGAATTTTTGGTAATTTAGTCGCTAATTCAATGAACTTCTCTCTTGAAGATACTGATAAATTATTTGAAGAAGAATTAACCATGTTAATACTTCATGAAGTTGGTCATACCCTTGGACTTAACCATAATATGGGAGCAACGACTCTTCACAATAATAAAGATGTTCATAATCCAGAAATAACTTACAAAGAAGGACTATCTGCCTCAGTTATGGATTATCATGCAATCAACATAGCTCCTCCAGGCGTAGAACAAGGACAGTTCTCTGATATTAAACCTGGTCTTTATGATCAATGGGCAATCGAATTTGCCTATACTCCAAATCTATCCGAAGAAGAAATACAGAAATTATTAAACAGGTCTCAAGAAAAAGGTCATTTTTTTGGCAATGACGCTGATGATATGAGATCGCCTGGCAGAGGCATTGATCCAAGAGTAAACATAGGAGATATGAGTAATGATCCTGTTGATTACGCCATTGGAAGATACAAGCTTGTTCAAGAAATAATGCCAGATATAGTGGAAAAAATTAAATCTAAATCAGATACTTGGGAGTCTGTCTATCAATCTTA
>VMHT01185445.1_pt1 | contig 22952 bp, 15 predicted proteins | sample 4693611 | NCBI WGS metagenome assembly VMHT01 (sample SAMN12280063, study PRJNA550983) | marine metagenome | isolation source: seawater sampled from same location over 5 years 0.02-0.2 micron viral filtrate | place: USA: collected off the coast of southern California halfway between the port... ...
ACACATGAGATTCATCTCATACAGCAAGAAGAAGACGGTACGATAAAGATATACTTAGAGAATGATGACGCAGAAGTATTGATGTGGAAATCATTTACTCCTACTATGCCTGTGTCAATCGAGTACAACATTTACTTCTAGGATGCGTTCGCCATTCGACTTTATTGTTAAGCCTGTCGATGGTAGACGTTACGCCAATACAAAAGACATTGGTGGTGTTGAGTTTATAACTAGCACATCAGACGAAGACCACAAGTCAGCTAACAGATACGGAGAAGTAATCGCTACACCTCTAGGGTACGAAGGCCCTATTAGTGTTGGCGATGTTATGCTTGTACACCATAACGTATTCAAGTTTTATAACGATATGAAAGGTGTGCAGAAAAGCGGGCGCTCTTGGTTCAAGGATGACTTGTTCTTTATTGACGACATGCAGCACTACATGTATCACAACGGTAAGGAGTGGAATACTGTAGGTCATTACAGTTTCATTGAGCCTGTAGCCATGGAGCAGCATGATGATGAGTTATTCAAGAACGTAAAGGAGCTACCGCTTACAGGTAAGATGAGATACCCAAGTGAATCTATGAGAGCTGTGGGTATTGAAGAAGGGGATACAGTAACGTATTACCCTGATACGGAATACGAGTTCATCGTAGAAGATGAAAAGCTATACCGCATCATGGATAGACATTTAACAGTTAAGCTATGACAAACGAAGAATTAAGACTACAGATTATTGCAGCAGGTAAGAAAGCTGTAGAGCATCTTATCAAGGTTGCCAACAAGGATATCATCAAGAACATTGATGTTACCGACGAGCTTGCTGCTGACAAATTAAAGAATGCTGCGGCTGCTAAGAAGCTAGCTATCTTTGATGCATTTGAAATCCTAGCGAGAGTAGAAGCAGAGAAGACAGCTATCGAGCAGTCAAAAGGAAAAGGTTCACGAGTAGATAGTAAACAAGGTTTTGCAGAAAGAAGAAGTAAGAAGTAACGAGCTTATGGTCACGGTAGATTCTACCGTACCTAAGAAGACCCTCACGCAAATCAATAAGCGTAGAGGTTGGGATTATGGCTACAATAAAGAATACGATATTGTAATCATTTCTAAAGATGGAACTCTCGGTGACGTGGTTGAGATATCAGGACTACGCATCGGGCTTCCTGTTGCACCTGAAACTGTATGGGCTAGAAGTAGCAAGAAGGCAGAGCAGTATTGGGAGCGTCAGGATTTACCACAGCAGCTATCAAAGATTAGTAGCATATTCCAATGGAATGAACATCCTAAAGAATTTAAGGAGATGTGGGTAGACTACATCGAGGGAGAGTTTGACGCTAGAGAGAAAGGCTTTTGGTTCATGAACAACGGGGAGCCTACATACGTTACAGGCGGGCACTACATGTATATACAGTGGTCAAGTATTGACGTAGGTTATGCAGACTTCCGTGAGGCTAACAGAATATTCTACATATTTTGGGAGGCGTGTAAAGCAGATAAGCGTAGCTTCGGAATGAACTACTTAAAGATTCGTCGTTCAGGATTCTCGTTTATGTCTTCAGCGGAATGTATACACCAAGCTACATTAGCTAAGGATTCCCGTGTAGGTATATTATCTAAGACAGGTTCGGATGCTAAGAAGATGTTCACGGATAAAGTAGTTCCTATGAATATCAAACTACCATTCTTCTTCAAACCAATACAGGACGGTATGGACAGACCAAAGACTGAGTTGGCTTACCGTATCCCTGCAGCTAAGATTACCAAGAACAATATGCACGAGTCTGAGGACGAGGAGCTGATGGGTCTTGATACAACAATCGATTGGAAGAATACAGACGATAACTCTTACGATGGTGAGAAGCTATTACTCATGATACACGATGAGAGTGGTAAGTGGGTTAAGCCTAATAACATTCTAAACAATTGGCGTGTAACTAAAACATGTCTACGTGTAGGTAGTAAGGTTATCGGTAAGTGTATGATGGGTTCTACCTGTAACGCTTTAGCTAAGGGTGGTGATAACTTCAAGAAGATGTACGAGGACTCTAACTGTGCAGAGCGTAGTGCTAACGGACAGACTAAGAGTGGCTTATACTCTATCTTCATTCCTATGGAATGGAATATGGAGGGGTTCATTGATAGATACGGTAGACCTGTGTTCAGTAATCCTGAGAAGCCTATCATGGGTGTAGACGGAGAGATGATTGAGCAGGGAGCTGTAGACTATTGGGAGGCTGAGGTTGATGCATTGAAGGATGACTCTGATGCACTAAACGAATTCTACCGTCAGTTCCCACGTACAGAGCAGCACGCATTCCGTGATGAGGCTAAGAACTCTATCTTCAACCTAACTAAGATATACCAACAGATTGACTTTAACGACCAAGCTATTGAGGCTCACTACGTTACTAGAGGCTCATTCTCTTGGAAGAACGGTATCAAGGATACAGAGGTTATCTTCTCTCCTAACAAGGCGGGTAGATTCATGGTGTCATGGACACCTGAAAAAAGATTACAGAATAATGTAATCACAAAGAACGGTATCAAGTATCCGGGTAATGAACACATCGGTGCATTCGGATGTGACTCGTATGATATCTCAGGTACTGTAGGAGGAAGAGGTTCTAATGGTGCATGTCATGGGCTTACTATGTTTAACATGGACAATGCTCCTAGTAATGAGTTCTTCTTGGAGTACATAGCTAGACCACAGACAGCAGAGATATTCTTTGAAGATATACTTATGGCATGTATATTTTACGGTATGCCGATACTATGCGAGAACAACAAGCCTAGATTACTTTATCATTTCAAGAACAGAGGCTACAGAGGGTTCAGCATGAATCGTCCCGATAAAGCCTATACGAAGCTCTCTAAGACAGAGAAAGAGCTTGGGGGTATACCTAACTCATCTGAGGATGTAAAGCAGGCTCACGCGGCCGCTATTGAGTCCTACATAGAAAAGCATGTTGGATATGATAACACAGGTACGTACAGAGCTAGTGATGATATAGGACAGATGCCGTTCATTAGAACATTAAATGATTGGAGCAAGTTCGACATATCTAATCGTACAAAGTACGATGCCTCTATATCTTCAGGGCTAGCTATCATGGCGTGTCAGAAGCACTTGTATCAGCCTGTCAAAAAGGAAAAGAAAATAAGTGTTACCTTTGCTAGATATAATAACTCAGGTTTAAGAAGCGAAATTTTCTAAATGAAAGACGTAAAAGTTAACATAACGGCAGGCTCATTCCCAAGTCAGCTTGCTAAGGATTCCGAGAAAGCGACACCGGAATTTGGATTAAAGGTTGGACAGGCTATTCAGTACGAATGGTTCAAGAAAGATGGAGGAGGTGCACGCTTCTATAACCAATGGGATGAATTTCACAGAAGACGTTTATACGCTAGAGGCGAGCAATCTGTTTCTAAGTATAAGCAAGAGATGGCGGTAGATGGAGACCTAAGTTACTTAAACCTAGATTGGACTCCTGTACCTATTCTTCCAAAGTTTGTTGACATCGTAGTTAACGGAATGTCTAATAGAATGTTCTCACCGAAAGCTTATGCTCAAGATGCCATGTCGCAGGCAAAGAGAACAAAGTATCAAGACATGGTGGAAGGGCAAATGGTTGCAAAGGATGTGCTTCAAGCTGTTGAGAAAGGAACAGGCATGAATCCTTTTACAATGCCCGCTGACGAACTACCTGCAAATGATGAAGAAATGCAGTTGTATATGCAGCTTAATTACAAGCCTGCTATCGAAATTGCAGAGGAAGAGGCCATCTCTACTGTATTCGCCGAGAACAAGTATGACGACGTAAGAAAGCGTCTTGATATGGATACTGCTGTTCTAGGTATGGCTGTTGCTAAGCACAGCTTCTTACCGGGTGCGGGCGTAAAGATTGAATACGTTGACCCGGCTACTGTAGTACATAGCTACACAGAGTCACCAAACTTTGAAGACTGTTTCTATTGGGGAGAGGTAAAGACTGTACCTATTTCTGAAATCAGAAAGATTGACCCAAGCATTACTAACGCAGACCTTCAGGAGATTGCAGAGTCAGGACAGAATTGGCATAACTACCACACCACTGCTCAGCACTTTGACGGTGATGTATTTGAGAGAGACACAGTATCTCTTATGTACTACAACTACAAGACTACAAAGACTTACACATACAAAAAGAAGAACCTTGCTAACGGAGGTACTCGTATCATTGAGAAGGGTGAGGATTTCAATCCGCCTACAGAGATGATGGAGGAAGGGAACTTCGAAAAGATTACTAAGACTATTGACGTTTGGTACTCAGGCGTAATGGTTCTAGGAACAAACAAAATTATTTCGTGGAAGCTAGAAGAGAACATGGTAAGACCTAAGTCTTCTTCACAGCACGCTATGCCAAACTACGTAGCTGTAGCTCCTCGTATGTACAAGGGTAGAATCGAATCTCTAGTACAGCGTATGATTCCATTCGCTGATTTGATTCAGATTACTCACCTTAAGTTACAACAGGTTATCTCACGTACAGTGCCGGACGGTGTATACATTGATGCTGACGGATTAAACGAGGTAGACCTAGGTAACGGAGCTGCTTACAACCCACAAGACGCTTTACGTTTATACTTCCAAACAGGTAGTGTAATCGGTAGAAGCTCTACAGTTGATGGAGAGTTTAACCACGGTAAGACTCCAATCCAACAGCTTACATCTAACTCAGGAGCTAGCAAGACATCGATGCTCATTAACAACTACAACCACTACTTGGGCATGATTCGCTCAGTGACAGGTTTGAATGAAGCTAGAGATGGTTCTACTCCTGACCCTCATGCGTTAGTTGGCGTGCAGAAATTAGCTGCACTAAACTCTAACACTGCTACTCGTCACATTCTTGACGGTGGTCTATACATCTACAGAACATTAGCTGAAGCTATCTCTTACAGAGTAGCGGACATTCTAGAGTTCTCTGATTTCGCTGACGACTTTGCGAATAAGATTGGTAAGTACAATGTATCAATCCTTAGAGATATGTCTGACCTCTACTTATATGATTTCGGAATCTTTATTGAGGTTGCACCGGACGAAGAGCAGAAGCAACAGCTAGAACAAAACATTCAGATGGCTCTATCTAAGAACGATATCCATTTAGAAGATGCAATAGATATTCGTGAGCTTAAGAACATTAAGCTTGCAAACCAATTACTTAAGGTAAAGCGTGTACGTAAAGCTGAGAAAGAGCAGGCAGACAAAGCTCAACAGCAAGCGATGCAAGCACAGATTCAACAGCAGTCTCAACAGCAAGCAGCTCAAGCAGCAATGCAGAAGTTGCAGCAAGAGACTCAGGCTAAGATTCAGTTAGTACAGATGGAGGCTCAGTTAGCTATTCAGAAGACACAGGCTGAAGTAGAGGCTAAGAAGCAGTTGATGGAGAAAGAGTTCCAATACCAAATGCAACTAGCTAACGCTACTAACGAAGGGTTAACAGATAGGGAAGCTGCAAGGGAAGATAGAAAGGATGCTAGAGTAGACAAGCAGTCTAGTCAGCAGAGCAAGCTAATCGACCAAAGAAAGAACAACTTACCTCCTACAACTTTCGAGTCTAACGAGGACAGCTTAGATGGATTTGACCTTAGCGAATTCGACCCTCGCTAATGGTTTAAATTCTTTTCATTAACTTTGCGGTATTAAATTAAAATTCTAAATAAATGGAACTAAAAGTTAAAGCAGTAGATACACCGGAGACTAAATCGGTGCAAGAAGTGGAAGAGCAGCTAATCGCTGAGGCGGAGGCTCGACACGAAGGCAAGGCTGTTGAAGCTACAGAAGAGGAAGCTCCTGTTGCTGAAGAGTCAAACAATGAGGGTGAGATTCCCGTAGTTAGATTAGGCGCTACTGAGCCTGAAGCTACAGAGACTGAAGAAGTGGTTTCTGAAGAGGTTACTGAAGAAGTAGCTAAAGAGGAAGCTGTTACAGACACAAACGACACAGAACCTTCTATCGCAGAAGGAGACGTTCTTTCTTTCCTAAAAAGCAAATACGGTAAGGATGCCGCAACTTTGGATGAGTTATTCAATAGTTCTGAGAGTTCAGATTCTAAAGAAGAACTTCCTGAAGATGTAGCTGCTTACCTACAATATAAAGAAAAGACAGGGCGAGGCATGCAAGACTACCTTAAATTAAACCGTAGTTTCGAGGATGCTGACCCTGACACTTTGCTCAAAGAATACTTATCTGATACTGAGACTGACCTTGATGCTGAAGACATCAATGACTTACTAGAAGAGTACAACATCGACGAAGATGTTATGTCAGACAAAGAGGTTCGTAAGATTAAGAGAGCAAAGAAAAGAGCAGTGGCGAAAGCTAAGGAATACTTCACTGAACAATCTAAGATGTACGCAGAGCCTACAGAGACTGTAGCAAACTCTACAACATCACAAGACAGCGAAGCTCTATCAGCTTACCGTCAATCTCTAAAAGATGCGCAAACGCAAGCTGAGGCTAATGCAGCTAAGTCAGCGGCTTTCGATAAAGCTACTGATAATGTTTTCAACGGAGACTTCAAAGGTTTTGATTTCAGTGTTGACGGCAAAAGCTTCACATACAATGCGGGAACTGCATCTGAGCTGAGGTCAGCTCAATCAACTCCTATGAACTTTATTGGTAAGTTTATGGACGAGAGTGGTATGATTTCAGACGCAGCAGGATACCATAAGGCACTTGCTGTAGCCATGAACCCTGAGAAGTTTGCACAGTTTTTCTTCGAACAAGGGCAAGCTAACGCAACGGACAATGTATTACGTAATACCAAAAATATTAACATGGGTACACGTACTGCACCGGAAGTAGCATCTAAGGGTGGCACAACTATTAAGTCTATACCAACATCGCATGGTAAAGGTCTTAAGATTAAAAGTAGAAAACGTTAAACACAAAACGTCCTAACGGACACAAACTAAAAACAAAAACAAAATGGCAGGTTCATTAAACGTTGGAGGTGTAGCATTACAGCCTTCACACGAACAAGTTGCTCTAGCTAGCAATTACATCACAAACATGGATTTCCTTTCACAGTACTTACCTGATACACATGAGGCTGAGTTCGAGCGTTACGGAAACCGTTCAGTATCTTCTTTCCTTCGTCTTGTTGGAGCTGAGATTCCTTCTAGCTCTGACCTTATCAAGTGGACTGAGCAGGGAAGACTTCACGTTAAGTACACTAACTGTGCATCTGACGCAGCTGCTGCTGCTGACACAGCTACTATCACTATCAGTGATTCTATCACTAACGGTGTAGCTATCCGTGTTGGTCAGACAGTTATGGTTTCTGACAACGGAGGTTCAGGTTCAAACAAAGCTATCGTTACTGCTGTAGATACTTCTGCACAGACTATCGACGTTGCTTACTACGAAGCAGGTGGACAAGTATTCGCTGCTGCTGATACTCTTACTGTATTCATCTACGGTTCTGAGTTCGGTAAAGGAACTAACGGAATGCAAGGTTCTAACGAAGCACAGGTTGACATCTTCGAAAACAGCCCAATCATCATCAAGGACAAGTACGCTGTAAGCGGTTCTGATATGGCTCAAATCGGATGGGTTGAAGTAGCTACTGAAAACGGTGCTTCAGGTTACCTATGGTACTTAAAGTCTGAGCACGAAACTCGTCTTCGTTTCGAGGATTACCTAGAGACTGCAATGATTGAAGCTGTTCCTGCTGAGGCAAACGGTGGAGCTATCGCTGCAGGTGCTAAGGGTACTGAAGGTGTATTCCACGCTGTTGAAAACAGAGGAAACCTTTGGTCAGGTGGTAACCCAACTTCTCTTGCTGAGTTCGATGATATCGTTGCTCGTCTTGACAAGCAGGGTGCTATCGAGGAGAATGTTCTTTTCGTTAACCGTGAGTTCGGTTTCAACATCGACGACATGCTAGCTGCACAAAACTCTTACGGAGCAGGTGGTACTAGCTACGGTCTTTTCGATAACGATAAGGATATGGCTCTTAACCTTGGATTCGACGGATTCAGAAGAGGTTACGACTTCTACAAGACTGATTGGAAATACTTAAACGATGCTTCAATGCGCGGAGATTTAGGTTCTGATAACGTAAACGGTATGTTAGTTCCTGCAGGTTCTACAACTGTATACGACCAAGTTCTTGGTAAGAACGCTAAGCGTCCATTCCTTCACGTTCGTTACAGAGCTTCACAAGCTGAAGACCGTAAGATGAAGACTTGGATTACAGGTTCTGCAGGAGGTGCACAGACTAGCGACCTTGATGCTATGGAAGTTAACTTCCTAAGCGAGAGAGCTGTTTGTACTCTTGGAGCAAACAACTTCGTTCTTTTCACTGACTAATATCAGTATAGATAAAGTTTTAAAGGGCTGTCCTTCGGGATGGCCCTTTTACTTTTCGATTAAATTCTCTGTATTATATTTGCATAGTAATTAATTTTTTAAATCAAATTCAAATGAGCAAGGACAGCAAGTTCACAGATAAGCACTACAGGCTTACACGAGGTAAAGCACCTCTTTCTTTTACATTACCATCACGTAACTCTAAGCGTTATGCACTTCTTCACTTCGATGAGAAGCAAGGATACAACCGTGCGCTACGTTACGCTACTAACCAAAAGTCTCCTTACGAGGACGAGCAGGACGGTAATGCAGTACTAGCACCTATCGTATTTACTGATGGTCTATTACACGTACCAAAACAAAACCAAGTACTACAACACTTCCTTTCTATTCACCCATTGAACGGCGTTAAGTTCGAAGAGGTAAACAACGAGAAGACGGCTAAGGAAGAAGTAGCAAACTTAGATATAGAAGTAGACGCTCTTATTGAGGCACGTAGCCTTTCTACAGATATGCTAGTAACAGTAGCTCGTATCCTATTCGACGCAGATGTTGATATGATGACTACATCGGAGCTTAAGCGTGACGTATTAGTATTCGCTAAGCGTGACCCACGTACATTCCTTTCAATCGTAACAGACCCTGAGCTATCGTTCAACGGTACGGTTGCTTCGATTATGGATTCAAAGCTATTAGTATTCCGTAACAATAAGAGAGAGGTATACTTCAACACTCCTTCTAATAAGAAGCGTATGATGACTATCCCATTCGGTGAAGACGAAATGACAGCTATCTCTGCTTACTTTAAAACAGACGAAGGTCTAGAACAGTTTGAGGGTTTAGAAAAGCTTCTAAACGCTTAAGATTAGTAACTCATGATATGAAGGGGAGGGCTTAATTGCTCTCCCTTTTTTTTGCGTATCTTTGTAGCTATGATTAACAACGTAAGGAAAACAGTACTTTCTATCCTCAACAAGAATAACTACGGTTATATCAGCCCTGACGACTTTAACATGTACGCTAGAGTTGCACAGCGTGAGATATTTGAGGATTACTTCCACAGGTTTAATAAGGAGAATAATAAGATTAATGCTCGTATGTCAGGTTCAGGACATGCGGACATACAGGCTAGAATCAATGGAGAGGTTGATAAGTTCACCGTTGTAGAGAAGCCGTCTTTTATTACTGATAATCAGTTCGCTCTACCATCTCCTCTAACTAACGGGGATGATATGTTCAAGATTGTTTCTGTAACTACAGAACAGCAAGCAGGTGACGGTACTTACTTTTTTAAAGCAGAGGCTAGTAAGGTTTCTAATCTAGAGCTAAGAAGACTAGGTGCTTCTAATTTATTAGGTGCTGCATCTTACAATCCTATGTACACTGTCAATGGTGATACATTTACTATGGCGGGAGACAACTACGTAACGAACGAGGTTGTTCTCGAATACATCAGATACCCTAGAGACCCTAAGTGGACTTACTTAAACATTGGTGCAGGCGAGCCTATCTTTGACCAAACGGCAAACGACTACCAAGACTTTGAGATTGGGGAAGCAGAAGAGACTGAGTTAATCAACAAGATTTTGCAAATGGCAGGTATGTCTATTAGAGATATACAAGCAGTGCAAGCAGCAGGTCAAGAAGAAGTAGAACGTAAAACAGAACAGCAGTAATGCCTTTATTAACAGAGTTTAAATACTACCTAAACAGTGGGTCGCAGCCTCTTGACGAAAATTGGGGAAGCTATCAGTACACACCGTTATCTGACATCATCAATAACTACATATTGGTATACATGGGGAATCAATCGTTAGTGAACAATGTTCCTAACCATGTTGTTTTATTCCATGCCAAGAGAGCTGTGCAAGAATTGCACTATGATGCTTTCAAAGAAGTTAAAGCTATGGAGCTTAAGGTAGAGGATTCATTGCGTTTTATTTTACCTAGAGACTATGTGAACTATGTTCGCATTTCTTTAGTTAAGGAAGGTATCTTATACCCACTACAGCAGAACACTCAGATTCTAGGAGCTACATCTTACGAACAGGAGGCAGACGGCGAGCTAGTATTTGACAGCGGCTCATTAGTTCCAATCGAGTCTAGCTTAGACGCAGCGGATGGGGCTAGAGTATTCCAATTCGGTAGAGGTTCTGACGCTCAGTTCTCTAATCAGAATCCGGGATTCATCATCGACAAGGCTAGAGGAGTTATTAACTTTACTTCAGAAATGTCGGGTGAGAGCTGTATAGTAGAGTACATCACAGATGGTATGGAATCAGGAGACCCGTCTGAGATTTCCGTAAACAAACTATTTGAAGATTATATTTACGCTTACATTACTTACGCTATCCTTGATTCAAAGCTAGGTGTACAAGAGTACGTTATACGTAGAGCACTAAAGAAGAAGACAGCTCTTCTTCGTAATGCACGTATCCGTATTAGTGATATGCACCCATCTCGTCTACTTCAGACACTTCGTTCACAGGGAAACACGATTAAGTAATGGCTAACTTAAATAGAACATTTGTTAAGGGTAAAATGAATAAGGCGCTCAATGAGCGCTTAACTCCTAGTGGGGAATACCTAGATGCCACTAACATCAGAATAAACTCTTCAGAGGGCTCTGAAGGCGGTGTATTGGAAAATACAAAAGGTAATGATAAGCTTACCGATATAACTATCGATAATGTAGCCCCTACCGCTGCAGTGTGTATTGGTTCGTTTGAGGACGGTGCTAACGAAACTATCTATTGGTTCGTTACTGCAGATTACAATTCTGTGCACACATCAAACAAGGCGGACTTTATTCTGTCGTACAATATGCTTACTGACGTAATGACATACCACGTCATCAGTATGCAAGACCCTAATGACGCAGACAAGACAGTATTAAACTTCAGTGAGCAGCACCGTATCAATGGTGTAAACCTTATTGAAGATATGTTATACTTTACGGATGGATACAATCCACCAAGAAAGATTAACGTAAAAAGAAATTACCCTAGACCATTATTCGCTAGCTCGTATGCAGATACAGTTTCTGCTGATGAGTACAATGTAATCAAGCGTCCACCTATGAGTGCACCTACAGTTACAGGTATTGCATCACAGGATTCGAATGATGACTTTATGAAAGATAAGTTTATCTGTTTCGCATACAGATACAAGTATCAAGATGGTGAGTACTCTGCTACATCACAATTCTCTGAGCCTGTATTCAAGCCTGAGGATTTCGGACTAGAGTTCTCTACTATGCTTAACGCAGGTGTAAACAATACATACAACTCTGCAGCTGTACAGTTCGAGACAGGAGACCACACAGTAATTGGTATCGACATCCTATACAAAGAGATGGGAGAGAACATCATTAAGATTGCTGACAAGATTGACAAGGCAACGGATGGTGTAGCTAACGATGCTACTAACGTTTACATCTTTGATGATAGTAAGGTTTTTACAATCCTACCTGACTCAGAGATTCTAAGATTATACGATAACGTACCTAAGACAGCTAAGGCTCAGACCATTATGAGTAACCGTCTTGTTTACGGTAACTACACTGAAGGGTACGACCTTAAGGATTCTAACGATAATAACATAAGATTAGATTACCACACGTACCTAGGTTCTAACGCTATTAGCTTTGAGAGCGCTCCTACACATATTGCGGTAGGTGTTGATTACGGTAACTCACAGAATGATGATACTGCATTCTACGTAGACCTTACAGGCGTAGACCTTATAGAAGGACACGTTCTAGATTTTGACATCTCTTACGAAGGAGGTTCTGTGTTTGGTTCATCAGGTATATCTGTTGACTCTCCACAGCAGTTCTCTTTCTCTTACGCACTTCCTCAGACATTCAACAATGTTTCTGAGTTGTTTGCGTCTCAAGACTTCAAGAACAAGGTAGGTACACTAAGTACTATCAAGCCTGTATACCATGCTACTGACGATACGTCATGTGACGGTAATACATTTACAGATGCATTCTTCTGTAGCATACCTGCTACTAACGGAAGTAAGACTAAGTACAACAGTTGGTCAGGTAGCTTTGGAACTCCTGTATTCTTAAATGCAGGTAGTGAAGCTATTGAAACTGCAGACGCAGGCATCTTCAACGGTAACACAGAAGTAGTTAGGATTGAGCTACCTACTATGTCTTACGCTTCTAACCCTGCTAGCCCTTCATCATTTAGTTTCCAATCATTTGATATTACTAATGTTGATGTTTCAGTATCTAGTAACGCAGGTGGTGAGAGCCTTAAGTCTAACCGTAGCTACGAGGTAGGTATTGTTTACATGGACGACTACGGACGTAGTACTACTGCATTAGTTAGTAGAGACAATAACGTAAGAATAGATATTAGCAGGTCAGACCTGCAGAACTCTATCAACGTAGAGATACCTACTACACAGAAAGCTCCGGCTTGGGCTAGTAAGTACAAGTTCGTTATTAAGGAAGACAAGTCTGACTACGACACTGTATACTCATCTACATACTACAAAGATTCTAACTCACGCTACAGCTACATTATGCTAGAGGGTGAGAATGCAGCTAAGGTTGAAGAAGGTGATATCCTTATTGTAAAGACAGACCAAGGTGGTGCTGTGAATACTGTAAAGGAAATATCTATACTAGAGAAGAAAGGTCAGGAAGCAGGATTCATTACAACAGTTAACGGTGACGGTCAGGAGATAACTCCTTACGGTGGAGTATACGCTAAGGTTGATGCATCAGAGATTTCATTACCTCAAGACGGTAGTGCAATAATAGATATACCATTTATCGGAGACAACGCTACATCAGGTGGTGATATTGAGGAGCAGTTCCCTAGAGCAGAGATAGGCCCGTTCTTAGACGAAGAGGGTAACGAGCTACCTATGCAAGCAGGAGCTAGAGCTAAGATGGAGTTTGAGTTCTCTAGACTAGGAAGCGGTGATGGTAACAATTCTTGCGAGAGAAGACTATACACGCTTATCTTAGATGTAACAGCTCAGACAGACTATGCTAACTTCAGAGAGTTTTGGATTGGTGAAGGTATCGGTTCATTACTTAATCAAGGGATACAAGACGTAGGTGCAGGAGGTGACGACATACAGAACTCTGACTTCTTCCCTGAAGCTATACTTACATTCGATGAGTTCCAAGGAACTGCAGGTACAACACTAGACCTAGAAGGAAGTACTAACACAAACAAGTTTGCATTCTTTACTAAGAGTAACGGATTCACTTACTTAGGTGTTACAGGAGCTAGAGCTTGTGGTATTTCTCAGTCTAAGCAATCTAAGATTAAAGGTTCTTTTGTTATTATCCCTAAGTCGGACACTATTGCATTTGAGACTAAGTCTGCAGACGCACTAGCAGATATATGGTACGAGAACGAACAGTCGTTTGATATTGCTAATGGACTACACTTAGGTAACGTTCAAAGCCAAACAGCTAACGACAGCGCTATCATCGCTACATCATTCTTCAACTGTTACTCATACGGTAACGGTGTTGAGTCTTACAAGATTAACGATTCTATTATCGGAAACAAACTTAAGTTCGGTAACAGAGTTACATCTACACAGGCGCAAGAGTACAAGGAGGCACACAGATTTGCAGACCTTACGTACAGTGGTGTATTCAATGACGAGTCTAACATCAACAGACTAAACGAGTTCAACGGAGGACTACTTAACTTCAAGGCATGTGAAGATTTATACGGGCCTATCGAAGTTATCGACGCACGTAGAACAGATATACTAGTATTGCAGGAGGATAAGATTTCTACAGTACTAGCAGGAAAGAACTTACTATCTATGTCTGACTCTGTACAGGGCGGAGCATTAGCTTCTGTACCTGAGGTACTAGGTCAGCAGTTAGCTAGACATGAAGAGTTCGGTATTAGTAATAACCCTGAGAGCTACGCTAGCTACGGCGGTATCAAGTACTTCACAGATGTGAAGAGAGGTGCTGTGCTTAAGTTAGCAGGAGAACAGCTTGCACCTATTTCAAATGCAGGCATGGGAGATTTCTTTAGAGCTCAGTTCATTGAGGATTCTACTACTCAGAAGTTAGGTGGTTACGACCCTTACATGAAGGAGTACGTAATATCTAACATCGGAACAGAGCAGGCAGGTAGCTCTACAAGCATTGAGTGTGGTAATACTCTATCCCTCAGCTTAGAGGCTGATGAGGTGTTTACTCTTACCGTATCATACGATAACCTTATTGGTGTAATAGACAATACTGTTACCTCTACAGGAAACGCTACTATCGTTTCTAACTACGACGGAACACAACAGGCTACAGGTATAAGTACAGGTATCAACAGCTTAGCTCAGATTAACAAGGATGATGCTGACATTAGCACTGTTACTTACACTATCACTGCAGGTGGTAGCGAGACTACTATTGTAATAGAGTCAGGATGTGTATCTACACCATCGTTAGATGTTATTCAGGTTGTGATTACTGACAATGGTAATGACAAAAAGAGCACATTAGCTGAGTACTACGTTAACGGAACAGCAGAGGATTCTCCTCTAGTATCTCAATGGACAGAGTTCCTTGAAGATGAGAGTGTTGACAACGTAGTATCTAAGTATGTATCTTACACAGGTCAGGTCGGTTCAGGCTCTATACCTGATGCGGGTAATACTGTATACGTACAGGTTAGAGAAAACAACCTAACTACTTTCGAGTTTGATGCAGCTGCCAACAACAGACTGTTAGCTCTTAAGACTAGCACTAACCTTACGGATTCTGAAGCAGACATAGACACTATGCTTTCTTCAGCAACAGAGATAACTAACGTAACTCAGTTAGCTACAGCGCCTAACGGCGATGAAGTTTGGCAGGGTAGCTTTACATTAAGCGACACACCAAGTGACGATAAGCTGTACTTGATTTACGATTTAAGAACATATAATAATGCTATGCTTTCTTTTGGTAGCACTCTTGAAGATTCTTGCTGCAATCAAATCTGCGGTTCAGGGTCAGGAAACTACTCAGTAATAAACGGAACTTCAGGAAGTATTTCCGTAACATACACTCCTGTAGGTGGTTCTCCAACTACTGTAGTTCTAGGAGCTAATCAGAATGCTACGTACATCTCAGAAGTAGAACCTACTACATCAATACTATCTAGCAGAATAACTGTAACACTAATAAGTTGTAATTAATATGGGAGTAATATCTACATACTACATAAACAGTAGCTCATACGCAGACGCTACAGGAGTATTCACAGATGCGGCACTAACGACTGTCGCACCTGATGGATACTACGCAATGGACGGAATAACTAGGCAGCTAGTTAACGGAGTGCTAGGCTCTCCTGTTGACTGTGTTGATTGCTCTCCAACGTGCGGAACTAACACCATCACTGTTATCAACGGTCAAGGTGTATACCAATTCACAGCGTTCGTAGGTGAAGACCCGGGAGCTGTTAGGATAGACTTCGACACAGATGTTGACTCTAACGCAGGATTTAGAATCATGCAGTTAGGTACTACAGTAAATAAGGTCTCTACGAAGAACTTAGGTTTACTGCAAGCTACAGGTGCTAACCCTGTATACATAGGCGACAGCTCTAGTTATGCAGGCTCATCACAGTTTTTAGATATATTCGAGCACAACGGATACGAGTTCGAGGATTCAGGGGCTAACTCAATCAGAACACCAAACGCAGGTTCTAACTTCACTAACGCTATTCATCACGGTGGTGCTGTTATGACTTACGGTAAGATAAGCTCTACAGTTAATACGGTATTCCTAGAGGTAGAAGCACCTAGACCAAACACTACGTTCTCGTTTAGATTCGGATGTGCTACACTTCTTAACAATTTCCTTAGAAGTACTCCTGTTGCTGCTACTCAAGCAGACGCATGTAACAAAACAACTATCGCTTCAGCTGCTTACGTTCAGTCAGTGAACGGTGACCCGGGAGTATACGGTAGTACTAGCGCTACACCGGGGCTATACGACTTCGTATTCTCAGACCCGTTTGCTCTTAACGCATTAGGAGACGGGCACTACAAGATATCAGACACCAATACTATTGAAGTACAGGATGGTGTGATAATAAGCATAGACACATGCGGAGGCGCATAAAAGAAAAGACATGGCACAATTCACAGTAACATACAGCGAATCAGTACAAGGATTCCCATCGTTCTACTCATTCATCCCTGAGGAGATGATTGGCATGAATAACAGGTTCTTCTCTTTTAAAGGCGGAGAGCTATACATCCACAACTCTGATGATGTGGATAGAAATAATTTCTACGGAGAGCAGTTCACTAGTAACGTGAAGCTTTCTGTAAATGACAAGGTAATGGATAATAAGATATTCAAGACAGTAAACCTAGAGGGGACTCACCCTTGGGATGTACTTATTGAATCTGATATCCAAGACACAGGTAATATAGATAGCGAATGGTTCGTTAAGACTGAAGGAAGTTTTAGAGCATTCGTAAGAAATTCAGGAGGTGACCCTATCGGTGCTGCTGACCTTCCCTTACGTTCTATGAACGGCATCGGTAGGGCATCTTACTTTATTGTTGGAGCAACATCTGCTTCACCTGTATTCCCTCTGTCAGTACAGCTTGATAATGTATCTGTAGGAGACACTATCTACTACGCACAGGATACAGACAACTACGCTACTACATACAAGTGGGGAACAGTAACAGCTTGGGTTCCTAACTACGGTACGCAGATAATGACTTTAATCATTGATAACACTGCAGGTAACCCTAACCCAACAGTTGTTGACCCAATGGTATTCGCAGTTAAGAATGCTGTAGCAGAATCACACGGTGTTTTAGGGCACTACGGAATCATTGATATAACTAATGACGCAACGGAAGCTATTGAACTATTGGGAGTTGAGACCGAGGTTATGATTAGCAAAGCGTAATTTGTTGTATATTTGTTTCAATGCTACACACACACAGCCTTAAGGAAACGGATTACGATAATCTACTCATCGGATGGTGGGAAGATTGGGGGTTCGTTCCACCAATGAAAGACTTTCTACCTGATAATGCCACCGGCGGTCTTATGGTATACGACGGAGAAGTCCCTGTTTGCGCAGGATTCTTATACGAGACCAACTCTAGCACCGCTTGGATAGAGTGGATAATATCAAATAAGCAGTATCGAGGTAGCCGTAGGAAGACGGCTATCTCTCTGCTGCTTGCTAACTTAGAAGAACTCGCTAGGGATAAAGGATTTAGCTTTATCTTTGCGAATAATAATAACCGCCATCTAATTGGCCACTATGTAAACAATGGTTTCATGAAAGGTCAGACAGATAGCACAGAACTTATAAAGGTAATATAACATGGGATTAGGAACAGCAGCAACACTTAGCTTGGTATCAAGCGGTGCACAGGCAGGAATGTCTTTTGCGCAGGTACGTAAGCAACAGAAGCTTATTGACGATGCGCAGACAGCAGCTACAGAAGCTCTAGCATCAGCTCAAAATAAATTGGATGTAAACTTCCAAGAGCAAACGTCTATTGCTAAGCAGGCTTACGAATTAGAAAGAGAAGCAGGACTTGTTGCTTCAGCTCAAGCTACAGAAGCAGGGATGCAAAGCGAGAGAGGTGCAGCAGCTACAGCAGGTAGAGTACTTGCAGCTACTAACCAAGCGCAAGCAAATGTTTCTGCACGTATGGAACAAGACATCGTGGATAGAGATAAAAGAATCGCTGATGAAGAGTCTAGACTACGTGATGAAAAAGTAGAGATTGATAAGGCTATCGCAACAGGAGCACAGCAAGCTATTGCAGACGCACAGGCAGCTAAGACTTCTGCGATGATGACAGGTATGGAAGGAGTGATGAGTGGTGTTGGAACTGCATTTGAGAATAGCGCCCTATTCAAGCAAGACTTCGGTATGCAAAGAGCAGGCGCTTCAGGTGTTAGCTTTTCAGAGCAGGAGGCAACAGACTTCAATAAGCTAGGTGACTTCACTCTTGACGAAACAGGTTCATTGCCTGACTTCGGTTCTATGACAGAGAAAGACTTTAAGAAATTCAAGAGAGGACTTAGCGATGAGCAGTGGGCTATGATTTCTAACAATCAGTCTTACATAGATAATATCTCAGGTTCAGCAGATTCAACAATTCAATAAAATGACTTTTTACAAATACCAAAAACAAGAGGTCAGTGATATGCAAGCTGACCTAGGCAAACTAGGCACACAGTTCCGCAAGGAGGTAGATACCATTGCTACACAGCGTCAGGCACAGCGTGACGAGATAGAAGCTAACTATCAAGAGCTTAAGAACAAGATTGAGTCAGAGTCTCCATTAGGCTCTCACGCAGGCGCTAACGAAGCTATGGCTAGGTTTAGTGCTGATGCAGCTCAGAAAGCATTAGAGATGAACCGTCGTATGAGAGCAGGAGACATTGAGCCTTCTGCTAATACAGCGTTCATGACTAACCTTAAGTCTTCTACAGAGAACATGTTCAAGGTTGGACAAGACTTCCAAAACAACTACAAAGAGGTTATGGATAGACACCTTGAAGGTGGAGCGGGTGCAGCTGAGGAATTGGCTTACCTAGAGGCAGCAGAATTATTCAATGCAAAGGGTGAACCTTTCGTTGGAGCAGACGGTCAGGTATTCCTTGCAGTGAGAGGAGGTGACGGTAAATTAGATACACAAAACCCAATCAGTTTAGCACAAGCGCAAGCAGCTGCTACACAGAGGGTTGACAAGTTTGATATGAGTGTTAGCTCTGCAAAGGTTGCAGACGCACTTGATAAGCCATGGGTTGAGGCTGTTCGTTCCGGTAAGGTAAAGACTGTTGAGGATGCGAGAAATAACCCTGCGTTCAATAGCGCACTAGAAAAGATGATTGATGCGGATTTATCTACACCATCTGCACTTACATCAATTCTACTAGACAACGCTTCGGGATACGAGTATGATATCACAGGTACGAAGACAGGTGATAACGTTATTCAAGCCAAGTACAATGAGAACTCAGGTCGTTTCGAGCCTGTTCTTACTGAGGCTCAAGAAGATGCAGCAAAGAATATCTATGCTGATACTATCCTAGCGCAAATTGGACGTAAAGAAACTGCGGTCGAAAAAACTCAAGAGTGGGAGCTTAACAGAGGAGAAGGTAAGAAAGAGTTTAGAGACAACATTTCTATGGCATCAAAGCTTTACAGAGGTTCTGCTGATGAAATCATGGCAGCTCGTGAATACTTCGTTGGTCTTAATTCTAGGATTAAGAACATTACTCGTACACTAGACGGTGTTATTGTTAACTACATTGGTGACGACGGACAGAGCGTTTCTAATACTGTCAGCTTCAAGACACCATCGGGGTCATTCAAGACTGAGGCAGACTTCATCCGTTCTCTTACAGAGCTTACAGGTGACGGCGACGTGGATGATGCAATCAGAAGATTAAACATCAGAGGTAACAAGCCAACAGGTCACTCATCTACAGAAGGTGCTAGCAGAACTGTTACTAAGGATAGAGTAATCGATAAAGGCTACGGAGAGATAGAGTTAGATATTGCAGGTCAAGATAAGCTTGTAACTATCGACACAGCTGTAGATGATATCAACGTATCAGGTGAGGTGTTTGCAGGTAATACATCAGACAGACGTATTATCACTGATGGTTTCACTGAGGTAGCTAACGAGGTATTCGGTAACCTAAGCGGTGACAAGACAAGCGGAATGGTTGTCGGAGCTGTTGATGATGATTACCGTCAGTTCGAAATCTACATACCATCTGTAATGACAGGCCCTCTATACCTACAGGTTGAAGAGAATGATGAGATGATGAAGACTAGATTGAAGAATGCTATGAAGCAAATCTATGATTCAGCTAACCTAGGAAAAACTATTACTCCTAATGACCTAGCAGAAGCTATGGGTCAAAACCCTAGTAGCCGTGCATTCCAATCTCGTAATGAGATGCTATACAAGAGACACGGTCACTCTTGGAACGGTGGAGACGGAGAGTTCGGTAGCGGAGGACAAAGCCTAACTACTACGAAAGGAGGTGGTGCTTCATCTACTAGATTCAATAAATAATAAATAGCGGTTTCTAACCCATAGAATACTACTATATTACCTAAGTAAGGCCCTGCGAACTTCGCGGGGCTTTATGTTTTTTGTATTATATTTGTTGCATGGTTAACGAAGAAGCAATTAAGCATTCGTACAGTCAGTTTCAAGGAACAGGATACGCTGACAGCTACGAGGACTTTAAGGAATTATTATCTACTAACAACGAGGCAGTTGAGCACGCATACAGCTTGTTCACTGAGACAGGATACGTTGACTCTATTGATGACTTCAAGACATTGATGGGTCTTAGTGCTCCTATACAAGAAGAAGTAGTAGAAGAAGTAAAAAAAAAAGATTCTACGGAATTACCTTCGGAAGATGGTTCATTGGAGTCGGGAGATTCTGAGCCGCAGATTACTGAGCCTGAGGTAACTCCAACACTAGCACCGTCTAAGCCTACGTTCACAGGAACTAATGGCGACAAGGTAGACCTATGGGTGCAAGATACAAGCAATCCTTCTAAGTGGGTAAACAAGTTCGATGAGGACGACGTTGCTACGTTCAGCAACTCTAACCTATCTTATTGGGGACAAGATGATAAGTCTGAGAAGTATTGGGAGGACGAGGCAGGTGTACTATACAACATCAACGGTGAGGTAGTTAACTACTACAACGACCCACGTACAGACGACAAGTCACCTAACCCTGACTCTGCACAGTTCCAAGCTAACGTAAAGCAACAAGAGGAGCGTGAGCTAAAGTCTCAGGCTGAAGCAACAGAGGCTGAAGATAAGGAGGATAAGAAAGCAGCTGAGCGTTCAGAGCTTCTAACTTCTGATGAGTTCCAAGCAGACCTTTCTACTATTAACACACAGTTAATGGGTAAGGAAGATGAGGTTAAGCTTGATGAATTAAGAAAGACATTTGATAAGTACGGTATTGACGTTGCATTAGATAGCGGTAGTAGAACATCTACTATCGTATTATCTGCTGACGGTGTTGAAACTGTAATAGATACTAATTCATTATTTGGATTAGGTGATGACGAAGAAGCTACTAAGGCTAGACAATTCGTTGAAGACCATGCTAAAGTAGTTAAGCAGGTCGAGATAGAAAATTTTGAGGAACAGGCTTTAGCTGTAGAGCAGTCGCGTTCCGGTGGTCGATTAAACTCTGACGGTACTAAGTCTTCCGTTAACCTTACTACTTATGAAGAGGATGGTGTATACAAGGTTGTTCCTACCTTGTTCCCAATCGACCCAAACATTCAGTCTACTAGACCGGACAGATGGTACGACCTAGCAGGCAATATGGAGGAGGCTAAGGAGCTCGCAGCAGAAAGAGGCGAGTTATATACCTTTGACTCGAAAGAAGAGGCTGAGCGCTTCGCAAATGGCGGATGGGAGACTGCTGATACATCTGACGCTAGACGTAAGCAGGTGTATGAAGAAGCAGGTTTTGACTACAGCGCACACGCTGAAGAGGATGAGAAGTACAGAGCATCAAGAGACCTTATGCAACTTATTGGTGCACAACACCACGATAAGTTTGATGGTAGAGGTTTAGGTGTTTCACTAGACGAAGCCATCTCTTACAGAGGCGGACAGTTAGTACTTGGTGGACAAGTTCCTGAGCACGTATTAAAGCATTACCCACAGTTCTTTATTGAGGGCGGGGCTAGATGGGCTACAAATGTAGAAGACCAAATCTCAGGTCTTCAGCAGGACAATGATTTATTGATTGATAGAGTATTCGACAACCCTGAACTAGAAGCTGCTAGAGAAAAGGCAGATATGGTTATGCAACAGGAGTTCGATAAGAAGAGAGGTAAGGCTATCTCTGTTAAGCAGAGCAGCATGAAGATGATTGATGATGCTAACAACCTTGCAATGGAATTGTTCGAAGGCAAGACTCTTGAGGAGCTTACGGACTACACGCCTGCTGATGAGGTGGAGGCGCAGAACATGCAGTTAGTTCAGGATATGGTTATCCAAGCTAACATAGATTCTAACTTAGCATCTCGCCACTACGAAAACGCACACAGCTACTACGACAAGAAGTTCAATGAAGCTATGGCTACTGAGGTGACAGAAGGTTGGGAAGGAACTAAGGCTGCTTGGAGCAATGGATGGAATCAAGGTAAGGCTGCTGAGTCAGTACTACTATTGAGCATGAACCTTATGGCTGATGATACAGACCTAGAGGATGCAGCATACGATGTGGCGGAAAGATTAAGCTCTGACAGAAAAGCGGAGTCTGTACATATGGCTAGATACCAAGCTGCTGTAGGCAACAGAGAGATATTCAAGGCCATTGATACTCCTGAAGACTTCCTACAGTGGAGTGTTGACCTAGCGTCTAGCTCACTTTCTATGATGATGCCGTACGGTAGTTGGATTGTTGGAGGTTCTGTAACTACAGGAGCTGCTGTAGGTTCAGCTATACCGGGATACGGAACATTAGCAGGTGGTGCTAAAGGACTTGAGCTAGGTATGGGTGCTACTTCATTCGCTATGGAGTACACTAACGCAGTACTAGATGTAGCAGGAGA
>VMHT01179233.1_pt1 | contig 22942 bp, 38 predicted proteins | sample 4693611 | NCBI WGS metagenome assembly VMHT01 (sample SAMN12280063, study PRJNA550983) | marine metagenome | isolation source: seawater sampled from same location over 5 years 0.02-0.2 micron viral filtrate | place: USA: collected off the coast of southern California halfway between the port... ...
GTAATTCTCTTCTATATCTTGTTTGGAAAGGGCTAAATCTCTTTCTTCTTGAGCTAGAAGAGCCTTTCTCTTTAAATCTTTCCTTTGAGAGTATTCCACTTCCATACTCCCATCTATATTAAGTTCTTCTTTTAAGTTATCTATACGTTGTTTAGATACTCCTCTTGATTGTAGTTCTGTGAATACTACTAATAGAAACATCTGAATAGATAGGGTGTTTATATCCTTATTGAGTTTCCATAGCGATACTCCTATTACTATATACCCTATTAATCTCCATTGTATTATTTTCTTTATTATTCTTTTTACCGAAGATTCCTTACGAGGTTGTTTATTCTTTCTTCCTCTTGTTGAAATAATCACTTTGAATTTGTTATCTTGTATATCTTTGCTTCTACTCATAATATTAATCTCTACCTCTATCCACTACTTTATCGATATCTTGCGATGGATACGATACTTCATTACATTTAACACATATATAATATGCCCCACTTGTTGGTTTATAGTACTTTAACTCTATGTTACATCGTTTACAAATCATATATAATAAATACTATCAATAAAAAGAAGGGAAAAAATTTCTTAACGACTCTCCGAACCCCCCACGACAAAAGAACGAAAGGGGTGAGTTGGGTGCTACATATGTAGTTGTATAATAAATTTATATACTATAATAGATACAATTATATAAGCTGCTATAATCCACAATAGGTACATCATTTCCCGCATCGTTCAAAGGGGGTTCGGTTCGTTATTTAATAATCGTAATCATCATCGTTGTAAGGAGTTTCTTTGGGAGTTGATATAAAGTCATCTATTCCATCTTCCTTATCTTCATCATCTTCGTAATCGGTTTCATCCCAATATAGGAAATCCCATTCTCTATCGTTATTTACCACGTCCTACTTTTCTAACCCCCATGTTTGCACCTTTTCCTTTTGAATTGGTTTTTACTTGTGATTTTGTATTCTTATTGTTTTGTTTATCGTGTTTGTTTCCGAAAAATTTACTTCCCATAATTGTTTTCCTTTTATTTAAATCTAATTACTTGATTATTATTAACTTTTATTTGTTCAAATGGTGTTTCATTAGGCATTGGTACATTCAACTTTTGTTTCTGTATCCAATTATACATATCATCTGATACTAATTTATATCCCATTTCATTTGGATGTCCATCATGTGGTACTGGTGATTTGTATTCTTTTGGTAACTTCTCTGCGAATTCATGTATTTTATTTTTAAAATTTATAAATATTTTTGATAAACTCGGTTGAATTGATAATAATCCATCACCATCATTTGCCCAAGACCATACGAATAAATTCCAACCTCTAGCTATACAATATTCTTTCAATACATTTATTCTAAGAAGTGTTTCGACTCTAGCATCTAACCTCATTTGAGATAAAGATTGATTGTGTATTTTTACCCTATCTTCTATTTTGGCCAATACCCATTTTCTGTGTTGTCCTGAATCTGATACTGAACGATTTACTATCTCGAATCCTCTATCATAGAATGTAAGTTGCCAAAATATAGTAACATTTTCATCATCTGGTAAGTTATTGAAAAAATTAAGAAGTTGTGATTCATTTGAAGAACCAGCATATCCGTAATTTATAAACTTTTCATAACCAAGTTTTTTTTGAAGATTTGCACCAATACAATGTTTATTAAATCTATCCATATTATCTTCTCGCCATTCTTGGAATTCTTCATTGCCATTATCGCAGTTTTCTGGCATAGTATCTTTATCGTAGCATCCATCACCTTGTGAGAATGAACATCCTAATGTAATTAAAGTACTCATTGTTTAAATTTCATTTTTTTAAATAGTTTATAATATTCATCTTCATTATCTAATTTATATTCAAGTAGAGTATCATCCTCTTTTATATTAGATTCCCAATGTTTATTGAGTTCTAAATATCTATTTCTATTATGTTTTAAGATAGGAATCATTTCTTTATAAATTTCATTACATTTTTCAATTGAATAATTTGATAACTGAAGTACTATACTTTCAATCATTTTATATCTTTCATTCCAATCTATTATATTATCATAGCTTTCATCCCAAAAGTCACCAAAAGTTTTGAATCCACACTCTCTGAGAACTTTTAGTGAATATGGACTGGATATCATAATAAATGGTATTCCTAAAGTGACAGCTCTTGTAGTTTTTTCTGTAAGATGTATGAATAACCCATCTCTGATATGTATTTGAGAATTTACATAATCATCATGAGTTTTAAATCTATTCTCAATCTGATTTTCGGTAACTAACATACAAAATGTTGATTTTTCATAGCCGGTTATTGGATTAAATCCTGTTAATACAAGACCATCTATTGAATTAAAAAATGGATGTTTATTAGATACACCATCTACACCAAACGAATAATGGAACTTATCTAATAAATTATTTTCATGAATCATTTCAACTATTTGTTCTCTAAATGGTTTAATTCTTCGGTTTAAGCAAAGAAAATGTTTATCTATTATTCTGGCTTCAAAATTAACATCTTCTTTAGTAGGTTCATAAAAGGGAATAGATAACATATAGGGAAATCCTTTATAGTTACTATGATTATCTTTTAATTTAAAATTAGGATTGTTATCAATAAATTTTAACTTTGAATGAATACCTCGATTTGTAAACACCTCATTTAGAAGTTTATATAAATAATAAAACCCTTCCCACCAAAAGCATTCATGTATTCGATAGAAGGTAAATTCATCTGTTTTATCATCGAAGTTATCAATTAATTCGTTAAAAAGTTTTACTAATGACTCTTTATTTTCAAGTATATTCTTTTTAGAAAAGTTTAAATATTCAAATTTATCTTCAGCTGATTGAGAATTATTTACAAAAAAGATTGAACCTATATTAAAAGATTTGTAATTATATGGTATTGATTCTTTAGTTCCATCATCATATCTAATTACTCTTGCTTTCATAACATTTAGTTATTTTGCTTTGGGATGGTTTTTTACCTGTTCTAACTTTTTAGAAAGTTGTTCTATAATGTCAGAGTTACCACCACCGGCTTTTTCTTTTTCTCTTTCAATTGTATTTGTTAATAAACCTATTATTTCTTTTTGTCTTTTTTTACTCATAACTTCTTTTGGATTAAATTGTACTGGATTATATATTCTATCTAAAACTTGTTTTATTATTGAACAATCTTCATATCTCTCTACTTCTTCCATTTCTTCAAGTAGTGAAATGAGATGTGCTTCTGGTATAAGTCCTTTTATTGTTCTTCTTCGAATGGTTCCTTTATCATAACAGTCTAACATCCAACTTAATGAACGAATTCTAATTTCTTTCATATATTGTTGATTTGAAAGTTTATTATTCCAATAAAACTGTTCTGGCGTCATTTTATTTATTCCAACTTATTTCCCAATCTTTAAATTCATCAGCAATACAATCGATTTTATAATCTTTTCTACCACCATCTAATTCTTGTATCTTATTCTTAGCAGTATTTCTGATTCCATTCAATCCATGTGTTAACATCAATTGATTACCTTGCTCATCACCACTACGAGCATTATCTTCATTTACCCAAATATGTAAATTCATTTGAGATAGTACTACGATTGCTCTGATGAAATCTCCATCAACTTTTAATTGTTTATTAGTATCTAATATTTCTGTGATATCATGTACAATATCTTCAATTTCTTTAGCATATTCCTCTTTATGTTTAGGAATTTTCACTTCTTTTAACTGTACAATAGATAATCTATCTATTAATTCACCCAATGTTGGTAGGTATTTTCTCATAGTTTTCAAATATTTTTCTAAATTCTGCAAAGTAGGCCTCATCATTACCTACTTGGTTATAATTATGAGAAATATGAAATTCATAGTGTTCTTTTCCAATATTATATAATCTATTAAAATTGTGCTTTAATATTGGAATCATTTCAATATACATTTCATGTAATTCCTCTAAACTTTTTTCGTTTAGTTTTTTTATTATGTTCATTATGATATCTAATCTGATATCATCATCTTCGATATTATCATAGCTTTCATCCCAAAAGTCACCAAAAGTTTTAAATCCATATGATTTTAATTTATCTAACATCCCATACATTCCTACATAAATAAAAGGTTGGCATATAGCTAATGGTCTAAATGTTTTCTCTGTAAAGAATTTTTGAACTTGTTCTTCATTTTGAGTATTGAATTTATAGAAAAAGGTTTCACATAAAATATTAACAATAGAAGTATATTGATATTCAATACCCGCCGTTTCATCTCTTCTAACATCATGAATATTATTATTTAATCCATACCGTTCTAAAGGTAAATGAGGTAGCAAATTATCTTCTTCTGGATTTGAGTATGGTGGATTTTCTCTATAATTAAATGAATAGAATGTATTTTGTTTTAAATTATCATCCGATTCAAATAATTCATATAATTTTTTTCTTTCAATTGTATTTCTACTCATTGGACATAAAAACTTTCTAAGAAACTTTCTTTTATATAGATGATTTATATCTACTGCATATGAAACATTATTTTTATATTGGTTTACTGCTCTGAATAAATACCCATATCTTTCGTTATTGTTTTTACATTCAAAATCAGATACCCAAATTTCAAACTTATCATCCCTAATTTTATTTTCATTTTTCCATTTTTCTATCCACCCTAACTTGAAAAGTTGTTTCTTTTCTAACAAATCTCTATGTGGACGTTCAGCTTCGGATGATGAGTCTAAAACTATTTTAGCATCATAATGTTTCACTGCTGAGAGTACTGAATCTAAAACATCTTTCAACATAGAATAGGATTTGAAATCATCTATTAACCACTCTGCTAATGATGCTCCTACATAAATCCTAACATAATTCATTTTAGGATTACAAACGATATCTCCTTTATGTAAGAAGTTATTTTTCATTATTTTTGAATGATTATCATTACATCATCAAATCTTTTTTTGTTTTCTCTTAAATCAACAATATCATAGTTTATCTCAAGTTCATTACATATTTCATCAAATTTATTCTTACTCGAATCTATATTTTGTATATCTTCAATAATTAGCTTACCTCCGTTTTTTACTTTAGAAAGCCAATATCTAATTGAATAAAGTTGTGAATTTAATGTATGAGGACCATCATCAATGATATAATCAAAAGTATCATCATTAAACATAGTTACAGTACCTTCATCATATCCACTTTTGTTAATAACTCTAATATGTTCTGGTTTATACATCCACTCTCTTTTAGTAACTTCAATAGCTGTAATCTCAGCATTAGTAAACCAATTATCCCAAAGTTGTAGTGAACCACCTTGCCATATCCCAATTTCAAGTATTTTAATCTCATCATTCTTTCTTGGAGTAAATTCATGTGAGTAATACCCATCGATATAATCGTGTGTGGTTCCTTTATCGGTCATATGACCATATTCATTGTTATTAAAATGTTCTGATAATGTCATAAGTTTTTATTTATATTATAATCTAATTCCATCTACTTTAAAATCTGTTATTTCAGAACTACCCAACTTTTCTAAAAAAGCAGTAGCTTCTTCTTTATTATTAAATGGGGCAGTGGTAAATATTTTTCCGTTCATTTTCCAACTTACAGAATTATCATTCCAAATTACTCCTTCCATATTATCTCCTTTATTATGTTATTATAAAATAATTCATGTCCTTTTGTTGAAGGGTGTAACCCATCACCAGCAAGACCTTCATCTTCACCCATTTCTGAAAGTATATACTGTTGCATACCTTTGAATTTTTGAGAAGGATACCACCAGTTTGCTTCATAAATGCTATCAATCAATTTTGAATGTTGTTTGTATATTTTATCATTTAATTGCCCCCAACCCCAAAAAAAGATATATGGTATGTTTTTACTTTCTAAAAATGTTTGTGTCATTTTTATATTTAATAGAGCACTTTTATAATGAGAAAATGATACCATGTTTTCAAAGTGTGAATTAGAAGTTCTTCCGTAATCTAAACCATTATCTACATACTCAGATATTCTGTGTAATCTATCAAGTGAATCGGTTTCTATTAATCTTTCAATCCATTCACTTTCATTAAGTGCATAACCTCTTCCTATTGCTGACCATTGTACTATTACGAAATCATAATTATCTTTGATGGTATTATGTACAATATTTTCAGCTATTTCTGCATTACCAGCTGATTCTCTTGCTGTATTTTTAAAAGTTGTTTGGGGGTGATTTATTTCTAATAAATCTGTATATGGAACCCATGGGTGATTTCCACCGCCTCTTATCTTATAACTTTGACTAAATGAACAACCTCCAATTAAAATGTTTTTCATATTGTTGAAACTCCTCGTTTTTGTACTACTAATGTTGCATTTTTATTTGCATCTTTAATTGCCTCTACTATATTGTATTTTTCTAAATATTTTACTACAAAAGATGCCATCCAAGTATCACCTGCTCCACTCAAATCTCTAACCTCAACTGTATTATCTACTGAGTATCGTTTCTCGTTGCACATACATCCTCTTTCAGACATGGTAATAATTAATTTATCTTTCCAGTCCGAATATACTGCTCCCTTTTCAAGACAATCTTCCCATTCTACTTCGTTCATCTTTACAAAAGTATAATCCTTGAAATAATCTCCACTACCTATTGTTTTTTTAGTATCAATAAAGGATAGTTTAGAATTATGACCGATTTTACCTATATCTTCATAAGTTAAATATCCTTTATCATAATCAGCAACTATTACTGCATCATATGAATCGAAATCAACCTTACGATAATCAAATGAATTAGAAACCTTATCATTACCATCTACTCTGAGTAACATTTGGTTTGATTTGGTTTCTACATATCTTGTCTTTATGATTTGTTCGTTGTTAGTGATTAGTTCAGTTTTTTGAACTCCCAATGCTCTTAGGTTATCAACAACGTTTCCAGCCATACCTTGGTTGGTTATGGTTTTTGATGGATTGAATACTGGTATTGGTGCTTCAGGACATAACCTATCACAACTACCATATACAAAAACATCTGTACAACTATCTCCTATAACTAAAATCTTCATTATGTAACCTTTCTTGAGTTTTTTTTATTTTACTACACATTTCATACTCTTCTTCTTCAATTGCCCAATTCATTATTTTGCTGAGAGTATCTTCAATACCGTCTAATCTAACAATAAAATCATAAATCTTTGGTTTTCCTTTTAATGAAAACTGTACTCTTGCGGCAATTTGTTCTTCAATGGATTCTTCTATAACATCGTTACATACTTCAAAAAGTATTGGCATTAAAACTCGTTTACCAATTCCCTGAACCCATTCATGAACATCAGTTTCTCCAATATGAACCGTAAATACTCGTTCGTTAATCATTTATAATATTACCTCCACTACAACTGATGATACATTTTCTTCCTTTACCTTTTCTGGTTTAATTGAAACTATCTTAAAATCTGCTCCAAGATAAGTAATTGTTCCACCAAGGTTTAAACAAGGTCCTCCTTCAAAATCATACATTATTTGATTACCATTTTCATCTTCTGAACCTCTTGATAAAAGTGATTCTCCCATTATTCTTATTTTTGTATCTCCAATTTTTTCAAGTACTCTTTCTACTCCGTATCTATTTTTTACTATTTCCATAACTTACTAAATTGTATTTTTTCTTCTTCAATTTTTTTTAATATACTCTCAGCTATTATTTCATGAGCAAATGAACTTGGATGTCCATCATCTATCCCATTATATATATCTTTTATTTCTAATTTATGGGATTTTCTAGCGGCTTCGGTTGATAAATTGTTCTTCCAATTATATAAATCCTGCAAACAATCAAACTTCATATTATTATATTCAAATCCTGCAAAATTTTTTGGATATTTTTCTTTCAAAAAGTTAGAATGTTCCTTATGCCAAGATATTCCTATCCATGGAATTGTTTCATTTTTGGCGATTGGATATGATAAAGTATTATCAATTCTAAATATTTGATTTTTTAAATTTACTTCAATCAAATCTCCAAAGTTTTTCTTATCTATATAGTTAAACAAATCATCTCGAATCATATCTGTAAATTGAATAACTACCAATTGAACTGTATATGGATGAATGAGTTTTTCTAAATTTTCAATAATAAATGTAATTTCATCATTTGTTCCACCATTACCCCATTTTGTAGAATGACTAACACCTAATTGTTTAGCTACTAAGTTGGGAAAATGTTTTGACTTTCTAAATACATCATCATCATAGGTAATGTGTTCTCCATGATAATTTGGTACTGAGTGTTTGTTACAGAAATCAACTGATTTACCTTCGGAAATCCATTTTTCTATTTGTAATCCCTGTCCCCAAGTAATACTATCTCCTAAGAAGAGTATCATACAAACTTTTGCTTTCGTGTTCTAAAGTATATTTCTATTATACCTTTATTCTGCAATCCATATAAATTATAATATGAATCAATATAATTTCTTACACCATAAATGTGTTCTACTTTATCCATTGAATCAATAACTTTAAATAGTTTTTGGATTACCATTTCTTTTACTCTGTTCATATTTTATAAATATTTACATTATACTTTTTTTAATTGTTTGTGAAAAATCAGGACCTTCTGGAATATCATACAAATCTTCATTTATAATATTATCTTGAACGAGTTTATTCCAAATAATTTTAGAAATAGTCTTTGTTGCGAATAGAGAAGGATGTACATCTGTGTAACCTCCATTAGTTTCATCAATAATCTTAATTCCTTCTTGAGATGCAAACTCATGAAATGAATTATATTGTTTTTTATTTTTAAATCCAAATTCAATTAATTTATCTGAATATTCTATATGAGATTCATATTGTGGATGAATAATCTGTGGTGGAGCTGATATGTAATAATTTACTTCATAGAAATCTAAGAAACTAAGAAACCATAATAAGCTTCTTGATACATCTTTCATTTCAATATCATAATCCATGAAATTTTCTCTAAATGTATGAAAGAATTCAACATTATCATCTAAGAGCTTTATCTTATCTTTGCTATCATAAAAGTAACTTTCTGCCATTGTTATATGCTTCCTATTATAATTTAAAGCATAATTAAGTACAACATGATTTTTTAGAGGGTTGAAATAAAACTCTTTCCTACTTAAATCACTAAATTCAAAAATATAAATGTTATTTTTGTAATCAGTATGTAAATCAAAATCCTCAAAGAATTTTCTGTATATTCTATCATTACCATAACCCTGCTTAGATATGTTTTGCACCTCAATCTTTAAATTATTTTCTCTAAATAATCTTTTTAGTTGTCCTGGCCATGAATAATTATCTTGTGTTAGTGGTGTTTCAGAATATATTGATTTTAGAAGTTCTCCTCTTGTTTTAGGGGAGTTACCCATTAAGCCCTTCCAATATTCTTTTTCTATTATAGTAGAATCAAATTCAAATCCACCACCGGCTGTATTAGATGTTCCATATGTTATAACCCGTTTAATCATTTACTCTATCCTTAATAATTCTCTTACAATCTGGTGAATTTTTTATATTATTAATAATAATATCATTAATATAATCAAAATCTTTTCTTTTTTTATTAAGTTTAGTGCCCTCAATAAAATTTCTATCTATAAGTTCATCATATACCAAACTAGCAATCCATTTGTTAGAAATATATCCCCAATGACGGTCATGGTGATATCCTAATGTTTCGTTTACTATTAATCCCGATTCTCCTACAAGATTATGCCCATCCTCATCAGGAAATGTATTTATAAAATTTGGAATTACTAACGTATCCCAATAACGACCTTCAATATAATGTGGGGGAACAACAGTAAGAAAATTGATTTTATTTAAAGTTAAGTAAGATAAAAATTGGGTTGTTGAATTTTTTAACAAACTAAACTGAGTATCGTGATTAATAAGATTATCACAATATTCTTGATAAAAACTTTCACCAGGTAGTTTATCCATTTTTTCTGTATGTACGGATAAAACATCATTTGCGTAATCATTAGAATAACCACATACTTCTGTTTCATCTGTATCTGGATCAGTAGTATAATTTAAAATTATATAGTCTTTTAAAGCCCTTGAGTATAATTCTTTTCTACCAGTCCAAGAGAATTCAAATAAAAATAGTGTGGTATCTTTATCAAAATCATCCATCATTGTTATATCAGTTGCTTTTCTGTATAACCTTTCATTACCAAATCCACTTTTACCTAAGTTTACAACCTCAATATCATATTTAGTATCAGTTAATAACTTTTGTAACTGACCAGGATATGAGAAATTTTTCATAGTTAATTCATCAGGTACACCTTTATATGCATGAATTACTGAATATTTAAGATTGTCTTTATGCCACTCATAACCCCCACCTTCTGTATAAGATGTTCCAAAAGTATATATTTTCTTAATCATGAAATAATTTATTTTGAATAAGTTCCCAATTCTTATTAAAATCTATAACAATTTTATCTGATAATAAATACCCATCATCAATCATTTTATTAAATATATGTTCTGCTATTGTTAGATTAACAGAAACCCCTTGATGATTATCAGATACAATTCCTCGTGATTCTTTATCTATATTAAATTCACTCATATCTTGTACAAAATTTAATACATTTTTATCGAATTTATATTCAACTATATTTGATTCATAATCCATTTGTTGTTTAAATTTTGGCTCTATTGGTAGTCCACCATTGGTTAGATAAAACTTAACACCAAATCTTTGAAGAAATGATATCATAAATATAAAAGATTCTTGAAGCTTTGAAATTAGATATTGATAATCATTGTGAGTTATCTTATAAAAATCTATCAATGTATTTTGATATTTAGAAATTACTTCTGCATCCTTTTTATCTTCATAGTGGTAATCAGTAGAAAATGATAGCGTATCAATACTACGAGGACCAAAGTTAGTTATAAAATACTTTCCTATTTCTTTAGAATACCATTCTTTTCTATCCCAATCAGATACTTCTATAAGAACAAGTGAGGTATCTTTATTAAATTTAGGACTAGATACTACTTCAATTAATTTACGATTGACTCGTTCATATCCAAATCCTTGTTTGGCTAAGTTTACAACTTCAACATTTATCATTCTACCTAATATATTTGGGTAGGAGAAATCAAAGTGGTCCTCTGTATCAAATATTTTCTTGTATAAATTAGGATTATTTCTGTATCTATCCGAAACATTAAACTCAAATCCACCACCTGCGGTATGAGATGTTCCAAATGCATATATTTTTTCAATCATAAATTAATACCTCTAATCTGAAGTTCTGATTTAGTATAGGTTAATCCCATTTGTTTTTTGTACCACCAATACATATCTTCAGTAGTACCCTTTCCTCTTTGTTTTTCTAAACACTTATCCCAAAGGTCTTTACCAAATTCATAAGTTAATTGGGTTCTCAACTCCATCAATCTAGTCTGCTCTTCTTCTAATCCCTTTTCCATAAGTTTTTGAGATGCAATTCTTCTCATTTTTGCATATTCATGTGCTTCAACTTCTTTTTCTGGTCCATCTTGTTGTAGAGATGTTTCCATAAAATCATCAAATTTCTTTTGATAATTATTTGCTTCATCAATAGATTCAAGAAGATATGGTGAATATTCGAAATCACCGTTTTGGATTCTAAGTAAAAGAGGTTCTTTTGATTTTAAAGGTCTTTTTCTGTATTTACCTTTTGTAAACCATCTAAACGGATTATAAGCCATAGTTTTAAGTTTTAATATTTAAGTAAATATACGAAAAATAATTGAAATATCCAAACTATTTTGTTAAAAATTTTATCATATAACTGAATGACTTATTATGGTTTTAATTGGTATGTTTAAATTATGAACTAAAATTGAAATAGCCCCACCTTCTCCATACCCACAACCATATTTTGACCATTTATTACATTCATGAGTTCCAGTCTCATCATTAGGAATACCTTCCCAAAATCTACCTTTGTAATATTTTTCTTCAAATATAGGTTGAAGATTATGTATTTCTTTTAATATAAATTCAGTTTCATTTTTTTTATAAGGCAATGAAAGTAATTTTTCATGCAAATAAAAACAAATAGGGTCGTATCCTAATTCCTCATATATTTCTATTAGTTGTAATAAAGAAGGATTTTTTTTCATTCGTTCTAAAAGTGCTAATGGATTATCAAATATAGTAAATGTATAAACCGATTTTTTATCCAAATTAGCACTACCACTACGAATTATTTGCATTGGAATTGTTTTGATTGAATCACAATCAATATAAACTACTCGTTCTTTATGCTTTATTATTAATCGTAACCAAAATGGTAACTTTTCATAATAACTAAATTCACTTCGTGTATATTCTACTATTTTACAGTTTGGAAAATAATCAGGAAAATCTGTATAAACATATACTATATTATTCTTTCCTAAATCATTTACATCATCTGCATTTTCCTTACACCATTTTTCTCCAACACATAAAGTAGCATAAATCATTATATTAAGTTTTTTTTAACGTTAATCCAACTTGTATCTCTAAATATCTTATATGGATTACCCACCACTTCAGTTACTGCTTTACATACATCAGGCCAATGTTTTGGATTATAATCATGACCACCAATAATACCACCATCTTTTAACTTGGGTAAATATAATTGTAAATCTCTCTTTACTGATTCATAATCATGTGCCCCATCTATATAAATAAAATCTATACTATTATCTTCAAATCTATCAACAACATTATAACTAAAATCGGTTATATGCTCTATATTATTAAAGAGTTTAGTATTAAGTTTATATTCTTCAATGACCACATCCCAAGTTATGTTTGCAATTTCATTAAACTTTTCTTCACCATTGTGTGGGTCTATTGAATATATTTTATTAAATAATTTAGTACATCCAAACAACTTAGTAGATTCACCCATATAGCTTCCGATTTCAATCATTTTAGAACCATTTAAAAGATTTTCATGTAATAGAGATGAAAGTTCTGATAACATCTCAATAAAACCTATAAATTCATAATTAAAATGAAATGGACTCCATTTATCGGTTGGATTAAATCTCTGAGTAATCATAGTAACTCTTGTTTAAACTTTGTTTTATAAAAATTCATATAATTTAATCTATTAGCCGAATAAACACAAGCGTACAAACATCTTGGATTATCTGATATATTTGGTTGTGATTTATGTAACGTATCTCCATGTATTGCTACTATATCTCCGGCTTTTGGATATACTTTTTCTATTTCATTGTTATGTTTGTTATACATTTCTAATGTTCCATTTTCATCTGTGAAATCATCCAATATTACACAAAGATTTACTGAGTTTGTTCCTTCTGCTTCGTTATCTGAATGGGCTTTGAAATCGAACTCATCATTTGGTAACTTAACAACAATCTGGTCATTATATAACCAAACATCTTTTGTTTCTAATAACTCACTTGATATCTCATACATTATATCATGTTTGTAAAATCCCATTAGATACTTATCATACATTCCGGCACAACCAATACCCAACCAATGTATATCAGAGCCATACTTGGAAGGAGTTCCCACTTTATCGTTGACCCATTCTCTTAGTTTTATAGCTCGTGTTCTGAGTTCATTTATGACATCATCAGGAACAACTTCCTTTAAATGTACCCATCCTTTTTTATTGTAAGCTTTTAACATAATTAATATTCTCCAAAGAAAGTTTGTCCAAAATGTTCTCTGAAGTTTTGAAATCCAATTGCTGCATTTTCTTCCCAAGTATCTACATCCCCATCATCGGATACCCACTTGTAGGATTTGAAACTAACACCATACTTCATACAAACATATGCAAGTGGATAACATTCCATATCTACGATATCACATCCCTTAATCATTTCTAAATACTTCTCTGCATAATCAGTACGAGTATTATCATAAATCTGGTCTGTGGAAAAACATTTGATTCCACTCTCTGAAAGTTTTATCTCACATTCATTTGATTCTGGCGTACATCCATATTCAGAGAAAGGTCTAACATCTATATTATTGTAAGTTTCACCAACTTCTATTATCTCTCCTACTTTATTTTTTTGTAAATTACCACAAGAACCAAAGTTTATAACTAAATCAGGACTCTCTTCGATAATGATTTTAGTCATATTCATTGCAGCATTAGTTTTACCAATCCCTACTTGAAAAATTGGTACTCCATTTATATCTGTTAACCCACCATGTTCTAAGGGGGTTGCTGATACTAATATTATTTTACCCATCATATTTTATTAAACATTTTACATCGTGGTTTTTTACAATACCAATATCCATTAAACATATTTTATCAGTTACATTATAACCAATTTTTTCACATAATCCTTGAGCTGCTTTCATAGTACCACCCGTTGCATATACATCATCTACTATTACAACATTACCTGAAGAAAATTCTGGTAAATGAGCCATTTCAAATGAATCCTTACCATACTCTAATCCATAATCAACTGAACATAGTTCTAAATTACCTAATTTACCTTTTTTTCTGATTAATCTAACTCCACCACCAAATAACATTGAAAGTGCAGATGCAAATAAGAATCCTCTCGATTCTAATGCTATCCAATAATCAGGTTTGGTTTCTAAGAGATTACCCATATCTTTAATTGCCTCCATAAATACAGTATGGTTTGCAAGTAAAGGTTGAATATCTCTGTAAGTGATACCTTCGATTGGAAAGTTTTCAATCTTTCCTATATATTCTTTGTAGAATTCCATTATTTTAACGAAAGATATTCTTCTATCTTTTCTGAAAATAACATATCATAAACTTCCTTACCAACCTCACTTGGTGGTATTGTAATAGATTTAGATGCATATCTTGTTGCTCTCATAATATCTGATTCTGAATATAATGGTTTTGTTGAATCAATTTCTGCATTTACATATTCTACAAACTCTTCCGATTCCATCCACTTCTGATATTGATAATCATCATCATTTCTTGAAGTCAATTCATTCATTATATCTTCTTCAGTTATATGAAGTTCATCCAATAACTCTTTAGTTCTTCCCATTTTTTAAATTTTTCATTTGTGTTTCTGATAGTATTCCTCTTTTTTCTGTTTTATCATCAGTTGGTATGGAATACTTTTTTACCAACTCTTGTAACCAATCTTCTTTTGTTTTACTCATTCTTAACTATGTTTATTGCTTTATCTATGTTATCTAATGATGCCTCGATTTCAGAACCATCTGAATAGTTCAAATCCCATGAACCATCTTGTAACATCTCAAAATCTTCTTTGAGTGTTTCTAATATTTTAAGTAATTCTTTATTCATCTTTTTTAGGTTTAGGTTTTTCACATTTACCACAAGTTGTTCTATATGCTGCGTTCATTGCACCACATCCACACCTCCAAACGTTATCTACTAAATAACCAGGTTTGTATTTCATAGGTTTCCTGCATCCAATTTACCATTTTCGATATCTGTAATTAGAAACTTGATTCTCTCTGATGCCATGAGGGGTGAATCTGATTCTAACAACTCTAATATTTGGGAAAGATTTTTCTTTACCAACCTTTTGGAACAAAGAGGATTTTTAACTTTGAATTCTTTTCCATCTCTTATCCAATCTTTTACTGTGTCTCTTAAACTCATATCTTAAATTTTATATTACTAATATACGAAATTATTTTGAATTAACCAAATTTTTATACATATTTAAATCCAAATTTACATCAGGAAGTTCTGGATCCTGATAAGGAACTAAAATTTCATTTAATGTATCTTTATTATAGCATACAGATATTCCTTCGTGTTTAGAGTTGATGTAAAACTGTTTATATTTTTCTCCATATGATTCCATTAATTTGAAATTATGGTGTAACGTAGGTTCCATTTCTTTATAAATTATTTTTAAATCATCATCACTATATTTTGTACTGATATTTGTTATTATCTCAATTATTTTTCTTCTTCTATCATTTTGGTCTTTAATTTCATCATAAGATTCATCCCACCAATTACTAAATGTTTTAAAACCTAATTCTTTAATTGTTTTTAAATAAAAAGTAGTTCCAACTATAATAAAAGGTTGTAATCCTATAATACATTTATCTAATTTTTCTGTGATTTGCATATATGGTTCATTTCCATCTTTAGTTTCACATAAAATATTACAAAATGTACTCAAATAAAGATTTGATAGTTTATAATTTGAATATACCCAACTCCCCTGTCCAAACTTTTTACCCATACCGTTTGCTGAGGTCATATCAGAGTTAAATGGAAAATCATATTCTTTAGAAATCACACTTCTATTTTCAGCAGATTCTATCCATAAATCTTCTGCTGTATTTCGTGTGTTATAGCTAACAAAACATTTTTCAGATAAGTTTTTAGATAAAAAATTGAAAATACGTTTTCTCTGATAAGTTGGTCTACCCATGAAAGATAAAAACGGTTTTTGAAAACCATTTTGTACATATTTATCTTTTAGTTTTATCATAGTATCTAAATTTATAGGAAGCTCTGATACATTTTTAAAGGTACTACTATAAGATATATTACCTGTAATTATTGGATGTGATTCATAGTATTTCAACTTCCGTTTATAATTTAGTTCAACTGACTTACTCAAATCAATATCTATAATTTTAAATTTATAAAATTCATTATGAGATTTTAATATCTCAATAACATTACTTATGTATTTCATATCATCAAAATGAGAAGAATCAATTATTTCATGTTGTTCTAAAAAATACCAATTTTCAACTCTATGTTTGTAATTACTTACTAACTCATTTACCATGTATTTATGTTGCTCTTCATTTCTATAAAATTCTTCCCATTGATTCGCAAGATTAATCCAATGAAATCTATACTCTGAGTATTTTTTGTTAAAAGTAGAATTCAAATCTAACTTTACATCAAAGTAAATATTTTCGGGTTCATTCCTTAATGGTATGGAGTTATTTAAATTATTCATTAATCTACAAATGCCTTTTCTAATAAGAATGAACCATTCTCTCTGTTACTACCTTCTTTCCAACCTAAACTTAATAAGATATCTCTAATTTCTACATTAAAATCCATGTTACCACATAACATAACTTTATCAGTTTCTGCTTTAGCTCCTTTAAGAATATCACCTCTATGAATTAAGGTAGTGATTCTTGCGGTTTCACCTTCCCAAGATTCATCTCGTGTTACAATAGGTATATAATCTATTGGTAAATCACTCAAAAATGAATCGAATGCTTTAATTTCTGCTTGTTCTCTTACCGACCAGAGTACATGAATGTTTTTAAATCTATTATATGTTTCATCATCACATAGCATGGAGATAAAAGGTGCAATACCTGTACCTGTTGCAAGTAACCACAAATCACTTCCTTCATCTAAGTTTTCTATCACAAGATTACCAACAGATTTATCACTTACATAAACAAAATCATTTTTTTCAATGTTTTGTAATTTACTTGTTAAAGCACCATCAGGTACTTTTATACTGTAAAACTCTATGAAGTTATCTTGAGGAGCTGATGTTAAACTATATGCTCTTTTGGGAGTATCATCTAAACCAATCATGGTGAATTGACCTGCTTTGAAATCAAATCCCTCTGGTTTAGTTAATTGAAACTTGAAAAGGGTATCGGTGTAGTGTTCTACATCAGTTACCCTTAATTTACCTTCTTTTTCATTTAAGAAAGATTTATATTCTAATTGATATTCTTCTTCTGTTAAAGCGTGCCACCCTCTACATCCATCGGGTGACCTTCCACAACCACATGCCATAGTTTTATTTTTTGTGTTTTAAATAAATATTACGAATTCTATTTAATCTATTTCGTGCTTCATCATCATATGAATGAACTCCATTTTTCCAAAGTGAATACATAAATTCATAATCTTCTAAGGTTACTCCTAACTTAATATTTAAATCATAATTATAACGTTTCCAATACCACTCTAATAGTTTTGGTAAGAGCTCTCTAGTTGCATCTGTAAATTCGTATTTTCTCATTTTTGATTTTTGGATTTAAATCTATTTGATTCACTTGTCTTAGTATGTTTTGTCTTTCTACCTTTGACTCGTTCTCTCCAAAGTTCAAACGATGAACGTTTAAGATTTTCTCTCATTACTTTACGAACATCATTTTCTTTTAAACCAAACTGATATTCTATTGCCTCAAAGGGAGTTCTATCTTCCCAAGCCATTTCGATAATTCTATCAATAGAATCTTCATCACTATACATTGCTCCACTTGTGCACATATTATAACTTTTAAATTTAAAAAAAAGGGGAGTTTCCTCCCCTATTTAGTGTAAATGATTAAAACCCTAAAACATCGGAATATCATCTTCCGAATCTTTTTCTTGGCCAACCTCATTGAATAAAGGTTCACCATTCTCATCTTTTTGGTATTTCTGAACCAATTGTTTGATGTAAGTTCTTTCGGAATCAACACCACCATCAGCGGAGAAGAATGGGAAGATTGAAATCTCAGCTGATTCGAACAAATCAAATCCATCGTAGATTAATCCAGCCATCTCAACAGATGCTCTTGTTGAAACCATTGAAGTAACTTTACCAGAATCACTCATTGATTGAGTTCTTGTGTGATGAGATATCTCAGCGATTGCTCTCAAATCATCTTCGTTAACTTCAGGATACATATATTTTAGTAATCCAAATTCTTGTTCATCATTTAGAACATCCATTTCGATTGTTACAAATCTATCTAAGATTGCTCTATCGATAACTCTTGTTGAAGTGTATTCATTACCAATGTTAGCCGTAGCGATGAAGGTAACACCTTCAGCCACATTAACAATTGGTGAACCTTCAGCTTCATCTAATCTCAAGTATCTTTGACCTTGGTCAAGTACTGTCATCAAGATATTCCAAGCATCAGGGTGAGCTCTCGATAACTCATCCAATAGGATAACTGCGTTTGGAGTTTTGATTGCCTGAACAAACGATGATTCAGAGAAGTAAGTTCCTCTCTTCTGGTCAAACATAGTGTTACCAATCAAAGTTGCTCTCGGGTCTTGAGTAGCCCCAAGGTTGAAGTAGAAATCTGGTCTATCCAATGAATTTACAAGAGCCTTTGCAGCCATGGTTTTACCACAACCAGCTGGTCCTGTCATCATTATATTTTTAGCTCTCACCGCACTTCTGATAAGATATTTCCATTTAAGGTCTGGCATAACCAATTCATTTGGTTTTAATTGAACAGAACCTTTGTGGATGAAATCCTTGATAGCCTTATGGTCAGTACTATCTTCGAATTGAACACCACCATTATCAGTATTCATTGGAATTACCAATGAGTTATAAACATCCATATCAACCTTTCTGAAAACTTTCTTTCCATTCTTGTTAATATATGCTTGAAGAGCTTTACCTTCGTTAAAGGCACCTTTCCTTGTACCTGTGGTTACACCCATTGTACCAACTTTAGTACCTTGGGTATCGATTAGTTTCCATGAGTTACCAAATTGTTCAACTTTGTAAACTTCATTTGGAACGAAACCTGTTTTGAAATCTGTCATAATTTTAGAGTTTTAAGTGTTATATTATTAATTATTTACATAGTAAATATACGAAAAAAAATCCATATATCCTAATTTTTTTATACTTTTTTTCATTATTTTTGTAAAAATAATTTATTCATTGTTTTAGATATCTGATTGGCGTTTGTTACATCAATATCTTGAGCTCCTTGACCATACATTGTTTTAAACAATCTTGAACCACCATCGTAATGACCTTTGATGAAGTAAGATAGAGTTTTGATTCCCATACCTTCTAACATCTTAACCATTTTTCTTGTGTGAGTTGCTGCTTCATCTCCACCGTAGTAGAAGTTTTGTCCATGAAAGTAAGGTTCTCCATCTGAAAGATTTAAGAAGTATGAATCCATATCAGTATTTGATGGTAAGAAGTGTTTCATAATTGCCTCGAAACATAATCCCTCAGGTGTTGTTCCACCAGGTCCTAATCCACCAAACATTCTTTTAACTTTAGAGAACTTATCTACTCTACTATCGTAAGCCATTACAATGTAAGGTAGGTTATTAGAAGTAGTTCTGAACGTTACTTGAATCGATAGATTTTGAATCATATCAACTGCTTTACAGAGTGCAACTACATTAACCATACTTTGTTCCCATTTATCACCACCCATCGAACCACTAGCATCAATGGAAACATGAAGGTTAGCTTTCTTGTAAGAATCCAATTCAGTAAATTGGAAAACATTTTCATTACCAAATCCAAGAGATGAAATCATTCTCTTATCAATCTTACCTATTTTCTGTCTGTTGAAAACAGTACTTCTATCTTCACCTCTAACTTGAAGTTTCTTACCTAATAAAGTACCAAGTCTGATTCCTTTGTTAACTGATTCTTGATGGAACAGTCTAACTGTATTAGTATTCCATTCTTTTGATGTCATTGGGAATGCCTCATTTTCGAAAAGAGATTGTGTAAGTTTCTTAACTACGATACATTCAGTACCTTTACTATATTGTCCCCAACCACCTTCGTAGTTTTGAGCAACATGAGTAACTTCAGAACCACTCTCTTGAATTGCTTCGATAGTTTCTTGGTTTTTCTTAGAAACAGTTTTCTTAGATATTTCACCATCCATAAACTTTTTCTGTTTCTCTATTTTCTTTTTAAGTAAATCTTTTTGTCTATCAGTAAGTTGTACTGAAGAAGTAGATTTTGAATCATCTTTAGTTTCTTCACCACCCATTCCATCTGGTACGTTATCAACACTCATAGAGTTACCGCCAGTTGGTGTATCATCAGTACCGCCACCGATTGGAGATTCACCAAGTTCTTTTAATAACTCATTGAAATCTTCATCACTCATTCCTTCATCAGAAGAACCATCACCACTACTACCAGGCGTTTCTGTTTGAGATTCGTATTCTGAATCATCTATCTTAGGTTGGTTTAGGTTAGCCATTATTACTTTGAACATATCCATTGCAACCTCTAAAGTTTCTTTTGAATCAGATAATCTACTAATTTTATTCAAACCTACTAATTTATAAATCTGTTTTAGTCCTTTCAACTTAGAAAGATTAGTATTTTTGTTATGAAGATTGATTATTCTGAACATATATGATTCAATGTTCTCATCGGTATATTCATCAGATAAGAGTGCCTTATCGATTAACTTATCATTGAAGTACTTATCGTACATCTTTCTATAATAATCTCTATAACCAGGTGCTGAGTTGAATACGAACTGGTCAATTCTTCTATCCTCTACATAGTTCCACAAATCTTTTATAATTGATTGAGAATTAGTAATACCTTTTTTGATAGCGCCCTCGGTGATATGAGTGGGAATCAAATTATATAAATCATTAAGTAATTCAAAATCGGAGAGTTTAATGTGAGAACCCTCGTGAAGTGCCAGTCCAACAGCCACATCAAAATCTTTAGGTTCAACTATGTTAGCCCCAATTACAACTGATTTACCATCAGTATATGAGTTACCTCTTGTGTTGAACTTAACGTTGATACTATCGTTAGTTACAATGTTTACGAAGTTTGCGATTGCTTTTTTGGAAGATGCAAGTTTGTAGAGGTCATGGGATTTCTTTTCTACATCATTCATTGAATCAGTTAGGATATCATCATCATCCCAATCTTGAAGCCAGTAAGAAGAATTGTTGTATTTGTTCATATTTTAAAGTTTTAACTTATTTACATAGTAAATATACGAAAAAAATATGAGAAATCCTAATAAAAAATGAATTATTTTAATAAATAATTTTGTAAATGGGTTTATTATTCTTTTGACCCATATATTGCCACCCTTGTTCTTCGAGACTTAACCTCATTGCAGGTGAATTATATTTGGAATCAAATTCTTTAAGAAGTTGTTTTGGTGTACTCATCGATTTTCTGTTTAAGATAGTTCATTGATTCAGTAGAACCAATCAAGGCTCCATATTTTATATAGTATTTTATTTCATCAGGATTATCTCTTAAAATACGTTCTAAGAGAGGCTTTTCTGGTAAATGTGTATGAGTGTAACTCATTTATAATAAATCGTTTGGTGTTTCTCTATATATTCTGTATGAATCTTCATCAAAGTGTTGTGTACTCACTTCAAATACAATTGAATCATTTTCTAATGCGATAAGTTGATGTGGTTGTCCTCTTTCTATAAGGACTGAATCTCCTTTTTTTACAATTTTTGAATCATGTTTGCCATTTTCAACATCAATCCAATTAAATTGAAAAGACCCTTGTTGTATATACCAAGTTTCTTTTTTCTTTAGATGGTAATGCATCGAGAAATGACTACCTTTTTTTGGAAATACTAAAGATTTTCCACAATACTCTTCATCGTTGTGAATCCATAGTTCATATCCCCAAAGTTTTTCTACTCGTTTTGGTGGTTTTATATCAATGTTTATTATCATCTATTCGTAATCTTGAACGTATCCATTCTCTTGCCTATCTAACTGTTCGTAAACATCATTAAGGTCATCAATCATTTTTTTAACAAGATTCCAATCTTGCTCTTCAACTGAATCTTCTAATATATTACAGATTCTGCCGATTTCTTCTGATAAATTTGCCATATTTCTAAAAATAATTTAAGTTATATGGAATTAAATATACAGTTTTTTAAAAAAACGTATTATTTTTTAATGAGATTATTGTTTTTCAGTGCTCTTGCAGTTTTAATCCATTTTTTACCAATTGAATTATAGATTGGTTTTCTAATGAATGCATTTACTGCTTTTTGTACTCGGGATGCGATAGGTTTATAAACAGTATTATCTACAATTCTAAAGTTTCCTCCAAAAAGGTTTTGGAATTTACCTAAGTTATTTTGAACATCTTTCCAAGATTTTTCTAATAAATCATCTGGTA
>VMHT01021011.1_pt1 | contig 22937 bp, 35 predicted proteins | sample 4693611 | NCBI WGS metagenome assembly VMHT01 (sample SAMN12280063, study PRJNA550983) | marine metagenome | isolation source: seawater sampled from same location over 5 years 0.02-0.2 micron viral filtrate | place: USA: collected off the coast of southern California halfway between the port... ...
GCTATTATCATTTGATTTCGTGATTTTGCATAGTTTTCACGAAGTGTTTTAAGAGTTGCCTTTTCTGCAGCAAGCTGCTCTATCCCTTGTTCGAACTCTGTTTGTAAATTCTGAATATCGTGTTCCTGACTATTTAGTAAAGCGTTATAAGCTTTAGTTACCGCACCAATCTGTTTATTTGTTGCACATATACCTTTTCTTATTTTGTTACCATTGACGGCATCATTAACTCCACTTGTAACTCCTCCTATAACAGCTATACCGATTAAAAATGCAGCGGGCTCCATGCTATTATTATAATTAAAATATTTTATTTATAATTAAAATATTATTATAAAGTAATAATGGGACAGGGAACTAGTTCTGCAAATATTTACAATATTCCTGGAGCCGAAGGTGACATGTGTAATCCAAATGTTGGTAATACAGTTGGTGACGCATTTGGCGGATTTACCCATGGACTACTTAATATGGTAGGTTTAGGATTTTTAGTAGATCCTATTGGTCCTTTGCAAAATCAAATTTCAGCTGCACAATCTAAACTACAAGGAGTTTATAATAATGATGGATTGCAGTTTGCAAAAAATCAGGAGAAAATTAATCAGTTTTTACAAGAAGTTATGCAGACAAAAGGTGAAGTACTACAAGAGATGTTGGCTATTAATACAGAAATTACCAATGAAAATTTAGGTCGTGTAGATATAGCACTTGCATCTATTGGTATACTTATGATAGTTGTTGTTATTTATCTTCTATTTCAGCCAAATTAGTCTACTGATAAAACTTCGAAACGCTGAGTAACTGTAACATCATCATTCGTCCTTGTTAACTCAAACATAAATTGTCTTTTTCTTCTGTTTCTATTTCTTTTTCTTTTTCTTCTAGAAACTGGTTCTTCAGGTACTTCCAAACTTTCTAAAAAGTACTCTTCCTGTTCTTCCGTCATCTCGTCACTAAAAGAATATTTACAATATGGACATTCCATTTTCTTTAAATGCGTAAAACAAAATTTACATAAAGAATGCGCACACGGTAAATATTGGAAAACGTCTGATGGAAAAGATTCCATACAGATCTTACATTCTGTCATTTAATTTCTTTAAATATTTTAATTTATAAATTAATACAGGTTATACCATTATTTTCTAGAAAGTCAATTCCTGTAGTATCTTTATACCTTTCGTTGTAATAAACTTTTTCTACTTCAGCTTGTAGAATTAGTTTAGCACATTCTCTACACGGTGACAAAGTTGTGTATAACGTAGATCCAATAGAACTATTATTACTTTTACTTAACTTTAATATAGCATTTGCTTCAGCGTGCATAACGTACCATTTAGTTTTACCATTCGTGTCTTCACATTCATTGGAAAATCCTTTAGGTGTTCCATTGTAACCATCAGATATTATTGACCCGTTTTTAACTATTATACAACCAACTTTTTTTCTTTTTGCATGCGATAAGGCAGACCAACATTTAGCAAGTTCTAGATACTTATCGTTGTATCGCTTTTGTTTTTTGTATATTTCTATTTTTTTACACATATACCGTAATATTTTTGTTTCATTCTAAGTAACTTAACGTGAATTAAATCTACAAGTTTTGTTTTATTAGTATTTAACTCTTCTTTTAATTTTAATTCATATGGTTTACAGTTATCGAAGTAGTGTTCTGATGGTCTGGGCTTCATTGTATATTATAAATATCTTTAATTTTATTAATTAAATCATTTACAGCCGTGTATTCTTCCAAATTTTGTATCTGAACACGAGTAAGTATATAATTATATACATAGGCTTTTCCATAATTTCCAAACCATTTACAATCTTCGTCAAATGTATCGGATACATCATAAGCCAGATCGTGACCACAATGACAGAGTATCTCCAAGACATCTGTATAAATTTTACCGTACTGCTGATAGTAACTAATAACACTATTACATATGTAGTTGATTTCTGTTAAAAATGCATGGCTAACAGTAGGTTGTATAGTAGTCTTCTGAAAAAGATTAGTAAGATTCTCAATTTCCATGAATATCTTACTTTGTCACGTATGTTTTTGTTACTCGAAAATACCCTCTTGTTTATTTAACTGATAGTGACATAATCAGTATCAAATCTATTATTATGGAGTATAAAACTTGTAGTCTTTCTATAATTCGGATTATTATATTTAAACTTTTGGAATGGAGTCATTTCGCTTAATTTCATCGGTACAGATTCTAGTCCATTAAGTTGATAATAAACATAGGGTTCAGTCAGTTTTTTAGATAATGATTGCCATTTACCGATTATCTTATCTTTTTGTTTTTTAACATCAACTAGAGAATCATAAAGTCTACGATATTTAGAAATATGATTCTTTTGCAGTAGAATGTAGAGTCTGTCCCAAAGAATACTAGAGTCTCTTTTCGTTATCTTAACACATTCTAACATCTTTGATAAATCTTCCTCCGCTTTTCTCTTTTTAAAGTACGGCTGAACTGGAACTTCTAAAACTTTTTTAAGATCGTAACCCTTACTCTTTAGACGCATATGACAAATACAGCAATAGAGACCTCTAGTTGGTATTTCGCCTGTATGTTTTCTATATCTTAGTTCAGATTGATTCTGTTCTCCTTTAAAGTTTTTGATCAAGGCCACTGGTTTCCAGACATGACAATGATTATGGAAATTATCATAGTATGGTCCCGGAAGATCATTTTTGTAGTCGGAGTCATAATTTTTCTTAAATATTGTTTGTTCCACTTCTTCGCGCTGCTTAATAACACCATTTTTGATAAAGATGTCCATTTTCATTATAAAATCCTTGTAAATTTTAAGCATATTATAGTGTCGTAAATTTAAAAATTCCATGTGGATCCATTTTTTCGTGAAAGTGTTTAAGATTTGGTGTACAATTATACCACTTCTTAAAACTTTCTGTTGCATGAAGTATTTCTTTATCGTTTAAAATATTTTCGATGATGCAATAACCCTTCTCTTTTAGATCTGTCAACATTTTCACATTTAATAGTTCTAAATTTTAAAAAGTTAGTAAATTGTCGTAAAATTAAAAATCATCTAAGATTTCTACGGATTCTAGTCCTTTGTTTAGTTCTTCAGCGCGGTTGTATTCTGTGACTCTCTGTTCGAAAAAATTACTTTTACCATCTAAAGAACTTATTTTCATAAAATCAAATGGACATTCTTTATTGTATATTTTAGAATATCCTAATTGTGTTAATAAACGGTCGGCAACATACATGATATAATCTTTCATGTAATCTACGTTGATTCCAATTAAATTACACTTTAAAGAATTACATATAAAGTCCATTTCTAAATCAACTGCTTCAGACATAATTTTATGTACACGATCTTCACTTAATTTATTTGTTATATATTTTGTATAAAGAAGTACAGCAAAATCGGTGTGCATACCCTCATCACGCGCAATAAGTTCATTACTTTTAGCTAATGCTTTTGTCATTTTACCTTTTACATGTTTTAACCAAAAGATAACACAAAAGCTTCCACTAAAGAACACACCTTCTACTATGGAAAATGCTAAAAGTCTTTCCTGAAATGGTGCATTGTCAGCATTTAAATATTTACAAGCCCACTCAGCTTTCCCCTTTACAGCTGGGATTTTATCTATAGCATTAAATAGTTCCGTTTTTCTTTCCGTGGAACTAATTAATGTATCTATCATGAGAGAATATGTCTCACTGTGAATATTCTCCATCATAGCCTGGAACCCATAACAGAATCTTACTTCAGGTATATGAATTTCCTCTGCGAAATTATTGTTAATATTTTCGAATACTATACCGTCACTTCCTGCAAAAAATGCTAAGACATTTTCGATTAGAAACTTTTCATTAGAGTCTAGTTGTTCCCAATCATTTAAATCCGCTGAAAAATCAATTTCTTCAGCTGTCCAGAAGGCAATCTTTTGTTTTTTGTAGAATTCGAAAATATCTTCATACTTAATCGGATATAGTACATACCTGTTCTGTTGTTTTTCTAACAAGGGTTCCATCATAGTTATATATAAACAACATTTTTAAATCAATTTAAATACAAATTATCAGTAGTGTACAGACCAATACAGATAATATTGGACACATTGCTGACATAGCAATACACATTCTACAATTAAAATTATTATCTTCCTCGGGAATACTTTCGATTTTCTCTCTACATATAATACATTCATCTTTTTCCCATCTATTTAAGCAACTTCTATGAATATGATATAATCCACAATGATTATATTCTATAAGGCCATTGTTATTTTCTTCTCCAAGACATACAATACATGTATTCATTTAAGTATTAATAAGTTTAAACCTTTAAAATAAAAAATTATTAACGTTTAAATGAATAACGAATTAAGTAATGTAGATAGCTATTTAAAAATTGTTAAAAGTATATTAAAAGGTACACCAATTAACGTGACAAGTATTCATCTAATAATTAGAACCGTGATGGAAGTAGTTGAGGGCACACCAGTTAAAGGTTCTGAACAAAAGACGTTGGCGCTTAAAATTTTAAGACAGTTATTTATTGATTTCACAGATGATGATATAGAATCAACTCTAATAAGTCTACTAGACAGTGGAGCTATTGGTAATCTAATAGACTTAATTGTAGATGCATCGAAAGGTAAAACAAATATTAATAAAATAATAGATACAACTGCGACATGTTGTAAATTTTGGATACCTCGAGTAAGTGGTCGTTTAAGAGTTCGAAAGGTCTCTAAGTAAAATATCAGGGAACTTGGCCTTAATATCTTCGACTGATGAGGTAACTTTCCAGGCTTTTAGTGGTTGATCCCATGTTGCATTTGTTAGAGTTTTAATAGTTGGTTTGTTATCAAAAGTCCCAGGACCGTGAATTAAGTTGTATAATTCATCTAGAGTACAATAATAAAGTTCTTTTTTAATAAAAATGTTAGATTCCGCTGAAGGACTTGATGGCAACTTTACCTTACCATAAAGTTCTTCAGATAATTTCAAGTTTTGTTTAACTAATGCATCATTTATTTCTATTAATCCAGATAGCTTTGTATTAATTTCTTGTAGTTCTCTAAATATTTCTGAATTATCTGTCATAATAATTATTAATTTTGCTTTACTTTAAGTAATTTATGATAATTAATAATATAATAATTATAATAGCTAGTGAACAATTTAGTAAAAATGGTGGTGAAGAGTCTTCGAAAGTTTCTACATCATTTACTATAGATACTAAACATTTTTTCTTTTTACCATTTTCAGGTACTGTACAACCTTTAATTAATCTATCTGATCTCTCTTTATCGGTTGTTTGTTTACACTTTGCTCTATATTGTTCATACTTATTCTCTACTTCTTCGAACGTAGGTCTATCGCATTCTGGGATACCAAGTTTGTCATTAACTTTATTATGAATTAAGTACAACCATAAAGTTAAATCTTTACGAGACTTCAGGAAGTTTTCCACAGGTAATTCAGATATATATTCATTATAAGAGTTTCGGCAATATTTACATGGTAAAACGTGTCCCAAGGAATTAAAAAAGTTAGCATAATGTCTAACTCTATCCACATTTTCTGGATTTATTTCATCTGGATAACCAAATGTGACAGAATGTAAAAAAAACCATCCAGGTGGTCCCCAAACTTTTGTCATCATACCGTTCTGTTTATTATCCAGCATAAGTACTTATTTATATGATAATAAATTAAATTAAAGAAATATTTAATAATATAATTGTGAATGACATCGTTAAATCGCACATGGACTCTATATTTTCACTCGAAAGATAAATCAAAAAATTATGATGACAATACTATTAAAGTTATGGATATTTCCACAGTTGAGGATTTCTGGGGTTGTTTTAATCATACTCCAAAACCCTATGAATTATTTTATGATGGATATACACAAAAAGCATTAAAAATTACAGATAGATCCAGAGGTGAAACTGAAGGTACATTATACATACCTAATGCGTGGTCTTTCTTCGAACAAGGGGTAAATCCAACGTGGGATGATCCATCAAATATTGATGGTGCTGAATGGAGTATTAGAAAATTTAACGGATTAAAAGATATATCTGGTATGTGGATGACAGCTCTTTTAGATTTAGTAGGTGAAATGTCCGATTATTCTCACCATATTAAAGGTATAAGAATTGTCGATTCTACACTTCCGGAAAAACCAATGTATAGATTAGAAGTATGGTTTGATAAAGTAGAAGTATCTGATATTATCCAAACACATATTAAAAAATTATTTAATATTAAAAGCAATCTACTATATAGAGTTCATAAAAATGTTAAGGAGGTTTAAACTTTAAGGCATTATCCATAAATTGTTTAAAATTATCACTTACTTCAGGATTACTTTCGATCTGCGACATAATTTTCTTCATTTCATTAATACTTAATATTTCAGCTACTTTTTCCATTATTCCTTCAGTTAATGGAGTATTAACTGTAATATTTTCATCCTTTAAGACTTGTACTAATTTTTCTATTTTATCACTTAAAGTTTGTGCATCTTTACGTGTCACTCCACCCTTACGAACACTTCTTTTTTGTCCAATCTTTACTCTTAACTTATTTCTAAGTTCTTCGCGGGTTGGTTTACTACTTTGCTGAAGTTCTTCAACTTGATCAGTATCCATTATTTAATTAAATGGTTACTTCTTTAAGTCAATTTCTCAATTTATACGCACCAATTTAGCGAATAAACGTCATTTATTGACTAATAATGTTTATGAGTCTACATTTTCCGTGCTCCTCAGGCTCCAAACTTATTTTTACCAAATTTAACACTTAATTTAGTTAAAAGATCGGACATTTCATCGGGAGATGCTCGAGCAACTGAAAACATATCACCGAGATCATCGATGTCTGCTTGTTTAACTTCTGGACGAGTAAGTCTTTTAACTTTAGATCCAGCAGGTAAGCGTTTTGATACAAATTCAAACTCCTTTGGAACAGCTCGTGGTGAATAGGTAATTTTCTTAATTTCCGCACGTTTTAAGCGCTGTTTTTCTTCTAATGCTTCTCTTTTCGCCCTTTCCTCAGCTTCTTTTTGTCGCTGTTTAGATGCTCTAATATTTGCAATTGTATCTTTGGTTGCTACACTTTGTTTAATATCAGCAGGAGTTAAACCACTATATACACCTTTAAGATTGTTGTAGAGTTGATCTTTAGTTGCAGACATCGGTATATCAATACCATTAATTGCGTAAAAAGAAGTTAAGTGTTGTTTAGTAAGACTGGAATATCCCTTGACAGATGATGCTTTAACACCAAATTCATTAAGAATAATACCCGCTCGAGTACGCTGATGTGTAAACTGAGCTGGTCTAGATGCGGGGAATGATGCTACGCGACGCACACCATATGGGAACATACCAAATTGAGTTTTATGCTGTGGATGACAAGATGATCCAAACTTATTTTTGTGATAAGGACAGTTTGATCCAAAACTATTGCACGATTTACAAGACATTTATTAATTATACTAGAAAATTATTTCTTTTAATTTTAAAGATGTTAAAATTTTAATTATTCCGAAAAGTCCTGTAATATCCTGATTTCTAAATAAGACCGGTAATAAAAGTTGATTAAATTTATTAATTCTAATTCCGGTATAGTTTTTGTAATTATAAATTTCTACCGGATAATCTTCTAATATAGAATTAATATAGTGACTCTTCTGTAGAAAAGTTACATGATCTGAATTGATACCTACAATAAAATCTGGCTCAAATAAACATTTTACAGAATCACTATTTAAATATTTTTCTTCTAAAAACGAATCGACATCTATATAAATAGTATAATTGCACAATTCATGGATCATTCCAACGTGAGGACCATATACGATTAAGTTATCTGTATTTGATATTATCTCAAAATTATCAATTTCGTTAGTATTATAATTAAATACTGGTTTTTGGAAAACTCCATCAGAATGAAATCGTTCTAAGCAATCTCTTAAATCAAATAAATTAATAGTATTATCATATATAGTATAATCCATTGTATCTATACAAGTTAAACCAGGAGAATATAGTGTATTTGTATGAGATAATTTAGAATATATTTCATTGTTAAGTTTTAGGATACAATTTGAAATTTTATATCCACAAATGCTATTTGACTGAATTCCTACAACTAAGCCTAGAATAGTGTTTATTAAACTTAGCATTACTCTTTAATTAGTTAAATATGTGTCACTCCTTAAAGTACTTTTATGCAGAACACATTAAACATTCCTTCGATTCTGCCTCTTCTCTTAGCTTCTTTTCTAACGCGGGATCAATTGTAAAATTTTGAGAATTTGTTACCGGTTTAGTTCGAATGTAGTATGAACCAGTCTTAAGTCCTAGTTTCCAACCATAAAGGTGAGAACTAGATATAATTTTTGGATCAGCTTTTTCTATGAATAAATTTAAACTTTGGCTTTGACAAATGTATGGAGCTCGTTCCGCAGACATTTCGATTAGAGCCTTTTGCGAGATTTCCCACGCCGTCTTAAATACTTCTTTAGAACGGTCTGATAATTTTGTATACCTAACAGAACCTCGATGATAAATAATTGTATCAATTGTTTCCTTATTAAATAAATTTTCTTCCTTTAGTTTTTCTACTAGATATTTATTAATTACTATAAACTCTCCAGCTAATACACGACGAGAATAAATATTACTAGTATAAGGCTCAAATGATTCATTATTGCCCATGATTTGAGCAGTGGACGCTGTTGGCATTGGTGCAACAAGTAGACTATTTCTAAGACCTGATTTTAGAATGCTTGATTTTAGTTCATTCCAATTTTCTTCCTGGATGTATTCTGGTTTTACTTTCCACATATCAAACTGTAGAATACCATGAGATGCTGGTGAACCACCAAATGATTCATATGTTCCATGAACTTGAGCTAATTTATTTGACTCTTTTAACGAATGATAGTAAATAGTCTCAAATATATTCTTATTCATTTGTCGCGCATCATTCGATGTAAATGGTAAATTTAACATCATATAAACATCAGCAAGTCCCTGGACTCCAATTCCAATGGGACGATGTTTCATGTTACTCAGTTTCGATTCTTCGGTTGGATAATGATTTCTATCAATTATCATATTTAGATTATATACTAGTTCTTCTACTTTTTCTCCAAGACGAGAATAATTAAACGAACCATCGTCGATAAAGGATGGTAGACAAAGAGATGCTAAATTACAAACGGCTGTTTCTTTAGAATTAGAAAATTCCATAATTTCACAACATAAATTAGAACTTTTAATCATACCTACATTGCTCTGATTACTTTTCCTATTAACAGAATCTTTGTACAACATATATGGCGTACCAGTTTCTATTTGACTATTTATAATAGCATTAAATAGTTCTAATGCATCTACCTGTTGTTTAAATTTTCCTTCATTTTCATACTGAATGTATAGCTTCTCAAATTCTTCTGAATGAGTATCTGTTAAACCTGGACATTCACTTGGACACATTAAAGACCATTTACCTTTAGTTGTAACTCTCTTCATAAATAGATCTGGAATCCACAATGCATAGAATAAGTCTCTAGCTCTCATTTCTTCCACGCCGTTGTTCTTCTTAGCATCTAAAAATGTAAAGATATCCGCATGCCATGGCTCTAGATACATAGCAAATGATCCATTTCTTTTACCAGATTGATTTATGTATCTTGCTGTGTCATTATACACTTTTAACATTGGCATTATTCCGTCACTCTTACCTCCAGTTTTAGAAATGTAAGAATCTTTAGCACGAATATTGGAAATATGGACGCCTACTCCTCCTGCCCATTTTGATATCATTGCGACATCACTGATAGTCTTAAAAATACCATCTACTGAATCTTCTGTTCCAATTAAAAAACATGAACTCATCTGTGGAAACTGAGTACCAGCGTTAAATAGTGTTGGAGTAGCATGCGTATAATACTTTAATGATAAAGAATCATATGTTTCCTTTACTTTTTTCAGATTATTTCCATGAATACCTAATGATACTCGTAAAAATAAATGTTGAGGTCGTTCTACAGTTTTATCGTCAACTTTTAATAGATATCCTTTATGTAAAGTCTTAAATCCAAAATAGTTAATTAAATAGTCTCGTTCTGGGACTATAATTTTATCAATTTGTTCTTTATTTTCATCTACTATCTGTTTAATTTCATCACTGATTAGTGGACGCTTTTTACAATTCCACAATTTATCAATAATATCAGAAAAATACAAACTAGTGTTCTTTTGATGATTATTTATACTAATGCGTGCTGCTAAAATTTCATAATCTAAATTTTCTACTAGTTTATTAGCACATACTGTTGCTGTATACTCATCCAATTCAGATGTAGATATTCCATTATATATAGAACTACACACTTTTTGTGCAACCATTGGAGCATCTATATCTAATTGTCTACCCCATGAACTTTCCGACCCAAGATACTTAAGTCTATCAGTAATTTGATCGAATCTTACTTCGGCAGATTCTCCATTACGCTTAATGACTTTCATCTTACTTATTAATAAATAGTATTTTTAAGTTACTTAATAATGAATTACGGTTGTTTTATTCGGAATAAAATATTAATTTATAGTATAATGTACAGAATTATACCACTGAGAGTTTTAAGAAGAACCCCTGGAGTAATGTTTGATGAAATGGTTCCATCTGATATTCCTAAAATAAGCGGAATTGACAGAGTCATACATGGACCAAATTCTATTTCTCCAGGTCCGATTGATAATTTAAAACGACCATGGTATATGCATCCCGGACAAGATGATAACTTATTAGTTTTACAAGGCACCAGATATATAGATATTTTTGATCCAAAGTCTTTAACAAAGGCAAGTTTTATCGTATCACCGGATAAAATTTACAAAAATGATAAATTGTATTTTGACGGAGCAGCTATGGTTGTTTGGCCTGCGGGAATTTTTCATAGAATTATAAGCGGCGACGAAGGTAGTATAAGTGTTAATTTTGCAACAAGGAGTCCAAATTTTAGCATTACGGATAATTTTAATATTTATAATTTATGCACAGAAACTGGTAAGTATCAGGTTGTACGCGATGGAAGTAAAGATCAGCCTGATTTTACTTATAAATATCCAAATGAAGAAATTAAAAACTTGTTTAAAAATAATTAACTTTAATGGAGTGTCCAATATGTCACGATACTGTTAAAAACGCCACTATATGCTCGTGTGTACATCACTTCTGTTATGATTGTATTACATCTTGGTGCAAACTTAAAAATACATGTCCAGTGTGTAATGAATGTATCTTTGAGTTAAGACGGGATCATGAGTTTGATAAACTCAATAACAATGAAGATAATATTTCAAATAATTTAAATGAACTTGTTATAGAAATGCCAGATGGAACTAAACCCGGAGTTAGTCTTAAAAATAATTCTCCAGGTGTTAAAATTATTAGATTAAATAAAAAAGATCAGTTTTACAAGTATGGTGTTCCACTTAATTCTATTATACTTTTTATAAATAATATACCATGTATTAATCACAAACAAAGTATAGACATAATAGATTCCCTGACATTGTCTAATAAAAATATAAAATTAAAATTTCTTATTAAATAGCAAATGAAATGGGATGATCTACCAAATGATGTTATAAAAATTATTTTATATCATCGGAAAATAACAACCTGCGGTTCAGGATGCGTCAATAAGATAATAACCACTTGGAAATGTTATAAAACTCGAGTATTAATAGGAAGATTTAAAATGTTAAGATATCTGCGGGACTTCCGACTTTTTAATCCTTCTATTAAAACATTTTTGCTAAGATCTAAACTATAAGTTAGATTCTAAACTATAAGTTAGATTCTAAACTGTAAATTTAAACTTTTTTCTCTGTCCTTGACTTAGTTTCGTTCTTTCACCTAAAAATTTAAAATAACGAAAAGCTAAATCGTACCGTCTTTGTGATGTTTGATTTGGTGTATTTTTATTAATTGCGCGAAGTCTTACCATCATTATCATTCCAACCTGCCAAATACGTTTGTGTGGATATTGATCTGTTTTGTATAACATTTCTAATTTTTTAATTGTGTCTTTAACGTCTTGTATAGTTGTGTATTTAATTGATATAGTATCCGATGGATCTTTATCAATATACACATCATATGACTTCCTAGGATCATCTGGATTAAAGAAGTATTCTTTCATTGACAATTATCAATATTATTTTTCCAGAGTCTCTTGAGTTTCCAAACAGGCGTTGGACGACTTACAGCCCATTTTGTGAATTTCCTGACGTAATGTCTACAATCATATATACCTAGTCTATACTTCTTATGTAATCTTTTTTCATACGCTTCAATTTCCTGAAATGTATAATTTGTAATTCCCCACGGTATTGTCATTACTCTTGTTTCTGGATTTTGTATATAACTACTTCTTAGTACATCATACATTTCTGGAATATAATTGGTATTGTAATTATTATATGTCCATGTTATGTATTTTATTTTAGAAAAGGTTAGATATTCATCTGCATCTTTCTTAAAATCATACCGTAATAGTTTATAATCATTCTCAAATGATACACCAATGTGTAAAAGTCCGTATCTTGTATTAAATTCTTCTAGATGAATTGAAACTCGTATCGGGCGTGTTAAATACAATAACATATTTTATGTACATTTTATTTTTTAAGCAATTTAATTTAAAAATATAACCATTAATTACAATAACAATGATTACTTATTTCTTACAAATTTTAGCTATGACAAATCCTTATTATTATAATAATTGCATTCACAACATGGGTAATACAGGACCCGCGGGAATGTTACATGCAGCTCTAGCTCCAACATTTACGAAAATAATAGACAAAAAAGCTTATAAAGGAAGAAATATTAGGAAAGAAGTATATAATAATATAGAATCTAATTCTATTGTAGATCTATGTTGTGGTGTCGGGTTTTCTACAAAACCTGGTATGACAGGAATAGACACATCAAATGAAATGCTAAGATTTGCAAACTTTTATAATCCCGGTAGACAATACTTATTTGGCAATGCCGAAGATTTTGGGGAAGACAACCAATTTGATGTTGTAACGTGTATGTTCGCATTCCATGAGATGCCTAATAGTGGACATCGCAAGATTATTGATAATGCGCTTAGAATATCAACAGAACAAGTAATTATTGTAGATATTTCCACAAATTATAAACCGTCAAAACTAATGTTAGCTGGAGAACCTTATATATTAAATTACCTAGACACAATCGATACAATACTGGATAATTTTAATAAAACAACATTAATAGATAATCATGTAGATTGCTGGATATTTAATCACAATTAAAATAATAATATTTACTAAATGTGATTAAATGAAGAAACTAGTTGGACAACTTTAGTTATAGGTAGTATAATAAATATATCTATTCTTATTAAATTATATCCTACTATATCCACGAATTCTTACAATCTTAAAACTTTTATTATAATTTTATTATGGCAATATGCTTTACTAATGCAAATTCCAGATGGTCTAGCGTGGAATAGAATTAATAATAATGAAGATACAACCGGGACGGGTTATTTAGCTGCATTTTTAAATCTAACACAACCTATTGTATGTTTTATTTTAATGGCTTTATTAATACACTTGACAACGAAAGACTACATGATATTAATACCTGGTGGTATAATACTTATATTTTATATAATTAACATAATATCTAACTTGCACAAGTTTAAATTTGACGTAAAGCCGTCAGAGAATTGCAGTGGTTTAAATTATCAATGGTGGGAACATATAAATGCTATATTTTATTTATTAGCTATACCCGTATTGATATTAAGTCTTAATAATTTAAAATTGTTTACTATAAATATTATAATATTCTTTGGATCTTTACTTGCTAGTATTTTGTTAACATATGGTTGTAATCCAGGATCATTTTGGTGCTGGTCTATAGCACTTGCTGGCCTGGTTAATTATTTATCGACTATAATTTAAAGATATAAGTAATACCATGTTATGATGTTAGCATTAAGAGTTAATAGTTATATTTGGAAATGTCCATTAAATAAATATATAGACAATCAGTTGTCTCGTGCAAATATTCATTTAATAGATATCCCGTGGAAAAATTGTAAGTTAATTAGAAATGATCTAAATCACTTTACCTGGAAAGGATTTAAGAATTTTTGTCGATATCTAAATAACGAGCTTTTAAAATTACTACCAAAAGAATCTACTTTACATATTATTTCAGACAGTACCATAGATTACCATAACTATACTAAAAATTATAGATATAATGGTAAAGCAAACAAATTTTTAAAATTGTACTTAAAAAAATTTAAAGTAACTATAGACACTCAATGTGGCAGTGGATTTCATGCTCCTGTTAGTTTTTTAGATAGATTATCTAAAGCCCCTCAAGATGCTACCATTTTATTTGTTGGTGGATGGAATGATTATTCTTTTAAACAAATTCGATATAACATTTCTAAAGTTTGTTAAATTTTTGATTTAGTTCTACTTAACCATTGTGACTTAGCAACGAATTTATTAATTACTTCTTTTTCTACAGTTTCTTCCAAGTTTTCGAATATTTCTACGACAGTTGGTTGCCTTGTATACTCTCTAGTAAATGATTTTATGAAGTCTTCGATTTTAATTTCCTGATTTAAAATGTCTTGTTTTTTCTTAATAATTGTCACAATTTTATCCGCTTCTGTTTTCTCTACTTCGTCCATCGTTGGTTTAAATATTGTACTAGATGTTGGTTTTAATGAATCACAAATTTCAGGTTTAGAAATATTTGCCGAATCTTTCTTAAATTTATGATCAAATTTTTTTATAATAGTTGCATCTAAAGGTGGACTAGTTTCTACAAGACGATCAAATTCTTCTTTAGATGTTTTAACTAAATAGTTTACTTCACATCTTTCTTGTGGACTCTTAAGTAATTCCGTTTTAATATTTCTATAAAATTTACCCCAAGATATAGAAGCAATTCTATGGGATTCATTTAACTCATTTATTTTTAAAAACTGCTGAACTGTTGTTATTATACCCGCTAAAATATTTAAACTACCTATACCAATCTGAACACCGGACTGATAATTTTCTGGGATTCTTTCTATAGCAAAATTAGCTGTACCTGTTAGTGTAGATAGTACTATAACTGGTATAGTAAATAATTTAGATAAATATGAGTACTTATTTTCCGACTTGGAATGCATCCACCTATAACACATAGCTTTATCAGCCCATTCAGCTAATATTTTTTCATGCTGATCTGTCCATTTGGTGTGCGTTTTTACTGTGCGATTTTCTATATCAATTTTAACTTCATCGTTATTATTATCTTCTTTACTCATTATAATGAATATAGATATTATTAAAAATGAATTTGAGACAATAAAAGAAACAAAGTTTCTCATAGAAAATATTTTTAAACGACTACAAACAAAGATAAACTATCTAAAACAAATTTATACAGATTATCAGGGAAAACAAGAGTCAAATGATTTAGTATTAACTTTAGACTCTTTTCATTTTCAGACAAAATTTATAAAAATAGAATACAATAATTATTGTAGTATATTTAGAATGTTTTTAAATAGACTTTATGGTGACTATTACAAATTTTATAAGTACACGTACTACAATGTTATAAATCAAATAGATGGGTTCACTATTAAATTTAATAATAAATTTCCATCTTATAAAGATTTAGAATTAAAAGACTACTCATTTGCTGATACAGTATCAATTCATTCTGAACTTATTAAGATAGTTAATGAACTACAATCTTATCTAATAACATTAAAGCATGAAAATAAGACCGATGAAATTTATTCATCATATGGTATAAATATAGATAATTTAGTAACTGTAAATAATTATAAAAATGTAGTATTATCAGAGAAGATCAACTTAATAGTTAACTGTTTAAAAAGTTACTCCGAGTTTCAGTCTCGTTTTTTAGAAAGATTTGCGCTAAAACTTAAATTTATATATGCACAAACTGTTGCAGATATTCGTATAGAAGATAACGAGGTTGTAGAAAAGAACATTGATAAAGATATACTAAGTGAACTTGAGTCTCCATCTAAAAAAGAAATTATTAAAATATTAAATCATAATAAGACTCCTTCTGTTACATCGGAGTCTAGTAATGAACCCGTTTCAGACAATGAAGAAGAAGTAATAATTAATAAAAGGGAATCTAAGTCTACTACATCAATTTCATTTAAAAAATTACTTGTAACAACTTTATGTTTTATGATGATATGTTCAGCTTCCCATCCAGATGATACACAATTTTCTACAGAACTAGTTTTATATAATTTTTAAAATAAAATATTTACTAAATTTAAACAATGTCAGGTCAGGAAATGTCTTTAGAAGCTCAAGAGGCACTCATGAATGCCAAGAGAGATTCTCTCGTTAAAAAAATAAACGCTGCGTCTTGGTCACCTCATATGGAACAACTTATGAAGGAGTGGGGAGAAAAGTCTGCGGGTCTTAGATTCATTCACAACGCGTCTGCGGGTAAATGGAAGAAGTTTAGTAATGAACTTACTCTTATTGGTATTTGTGTAACCGCTGTCAGTTCTGCTGTATCTCTAGTTGCTGCTAGTGTAGAAGATCCAGCGATTAAAGATGGAATTTTATATGGCGTTGGTGCGGCTGGACTAGTCGCATCTCTTGTACAGAGTATTAAGAAATTTTATAATGCAGAGGAGAAGGCGGCAGACCATAGTGCTATTGCTAAACAGTTTGGTTCTTTTTACAGATACATGACTCTACAGATGGGAATGTCTCCTGAGGATCGTCTACCTGCTGGTCAACTAACAGAATTTGCTCTTAAGGAATATGAGCGTCTACAACAGGATGCTCCACCGGTTGGTGGTGATGCTATTGCTTTATTTAAAAAGACATTTAAAGATTCTAAGCAGGCTGTTCCAGATGTATGCGAAGATGAATTTGAGATTAGAGTTTACGGTAGCATTAACCGAGATGTAGAAGCTATATCATCGACAGACTATAACGGAGTAGATTAATTAATAAATATTTAAAATATTACGTTATAAATAATGCCACCGAGTTTATCTAGGTCTAAATCTTTAGGTAGTATAAGAAAAACTCCTCGTGTAGCTGAGTTAAAAAGAACTAAAGATGCATCAGAATTTTTAGATACTATTTTAAGTATGCACAAAGAAGAATTAAAAGAAGCAGAGAATAAAAAACTTATAGATAGTAAGAACGATGAAGCAGTAACACCACTAAATACTCCGGTTTTTATTAGTCAACCTTACAATATTATTACTCCTCATACAAGTCTACCTGGAACATTTACTGTTTCGACTACTACTTTTTTAAATATCTTAAATTGGGAGGGGAAAACGTCGGGAAGTGCTTATCCTGGAGTACTTGCTCCACCAACATCAACTTTAGGTATAAGAAAACCATTTGATGACTTTAATGATGTATTAAAGAAAGACCAAGGGATTAAAGGAGAAGCTGTAACTATTGTTCGTAATACTGCAGATATTTGTAAGTTATCACGAAGTAAAGACGCTACTATAGAAAGTCATAGACAAGTTAAAAGAGAACTACAAAAGAAATACCAACAAATGTGTTTTTATTGTGGTAGACAAATAGATACAAAAGATCCTGATAGTCCTAACCCAACTTTAATAAATACACAGTGTGATCATATATTTCCTATAGCTTCAGCTCTAATATCTTTAAAAAGAGATTCAAGCCTCATATATAATTTTCAAGCTGTACATAAGTCATGCAATGGAACAGCGTCCGCATTAAGAATAGATCAAATTTGGAATGAAATTGGAACTAGTAAATTTACAACATTAAATAAAACCGATTGGTGTATTTTTACACTTGATGGTGTTCCTACAACAACACAGGTCAATACACAAGAGTGGTGTCGTGGATACCTATCACTATTACTCAGTAAATTAACACTAGTTGACTCACAGGAACAATTGTATCGTAAACTAATATTCGAAAAAGTAATAAGTTCATACCAAACTTATAAAGATGAAGTTAGACTGCTAATGCAAGATGATGTAGCTCAGGGAGTTCAGTATTTGACGGCTTTAAGTGCTGGAGGATCTCAATCTTTTGGAGAACCTAGGAATAATATAGAGTTATTATCCATTAAAAAATTAAAAGGTGATGAAAAGAAATATGAAGCTTTTTTTTTAGTTAATGGTAAACGAAAAGAACAAAAATTTGGTGCTGAAGGAATGTCAGATTATACTCTACATAAAGACGTCGAAAGACGAAACAGATACATATCTAGACACTCAAAAGATTTAGATACGGGTGATCCAACGCGAGCTGGTTATTTATCTATGTTTATTTTGTGGAATAAACCTTCATTCCGTAAAAGTGTAGAAGACTATAAGACACGACTAAAGATATATAATCAAACTGGTAATTTTCCTGTTAGTATAGAAGGGTACTCTAAAAATAATAAATTTGGTGTAAATCCTGTTGCACAATTGGCACGATACAAACCAGTTGTTATACCAGGCGATATAGTAAGAAAAATAGATCAAGAGTACATACTACCGCCTAAAAAGATTGCTTGGCAGCTTAAAAAATATTTACCGAAAAGACGACAAGCTTTTTATCTAGCTCAAGAGTTTGATAATCCAGATCCATACATGGATCCGGTTGAGTTTTACCCTGAAGATGATACAACGGTTGAGTATCTAGAACTTTTAGCAAAATATAATACCAAACCATCGATATTACAACATAAAGATATACTGGCTCAAATATTTATCAACTTAAAATGGTCTATAGACAACCCGGGTACACATTTAAGACAAGATGAAAAAATTAATAAATTTAACACTAAGAGATACTTTATCGAAGTAATGAAAAAGTTAGGATTTAAACTTTCTTTTAAAAATTTTAGTAGAGATATTAAAAATCCTGAACTAGATAAATTTTTTGGTATATCTAGTAGTAATTTTGGAACACCGACAAACGTTGTTAATAAAAAATTGTATGAAAGAGTTAAGGAACAAATTAAGAGTAGTATTAAGGGTCGAAGATGGGGTGCATATGATTCAGGAAGACTAGTACAGATGTATAAACAATTAGGCGGTAAATATTCAGGGACTAAAAAGGAAACACCTCTACAACGCTGGTATAAAGAAAAATGGGTAAATGCTTGTAAGTGGCCACAGGTTGTACCTTGTGGTAGGAGTGACATGACAAATAAGATGGCCTATTGTAGACCGTCTGTTAAAGTTACAAAAAACACACCAAAAACTGTACAGAGTCTCACTCAGGCACAGATTAATAAAAGATGCGCTATAAAGGAAAAAACTCCATTAGTCCGAATTTCTGGTAAACTAAAGGTTTAAATTATTTTATTTACTTTATTATAATGCCAAACATTAATCAAGGTCAGTTTCATGCTAAAACTAGTTCATATGAGGCTTCTACTCAATTAGCTAGTATTAACACGTTAATCGATTCGAATGGTCAAACAGGAACAACTAATCAATATTTACGCGGAAGCGCTACTGGAGAAATCTTTTGGAGTCCACTAGGATCTGGTGTACCAGGAACAACTGACGCAACTGGTGCAACTGGAGCAACTGGAGCAACTGGAGCAACTGGAGCAACTGGAGCTACTGGAGTGTCTGGTGAAACTGGATGTTTACACTAGTGAAGGATGGTATGTACAAAATAACGCACGAGACAATTTAAATTGGTTAAATAAACAACAACAAAAAATTAAATGGTATACATTCTATACTCAAGATTACAAAATTTGGTATGAACATTTAAAATCCAAATTACAAGATAAGTTTGATTTTAATGGAATACATTTAGATAATTTAAATATTCATGATCAACATAATTATCATCATTTTACTGGATCAACTTGTAAAGTAAAATTAGTAATAGATGCTATTAAAAATAACTTAGGTAAAAAAATTGTATTTAGTGACTGTACTTTATACTTACAAAACGTAGAAAGATTACAAAATATAATAAATTCTTGTAAAAAAACAACATATGCTAAAAATAGTATAAATGAAGGGGATATCAACATTGGACTAATAGTATTAATTTGTGACAAAATCGAATTAAAATTTTGGAATGACGTGTTAGCGAGGATGAAATCTGATGTGACTGATCAAAATATAGTCAATGGATTACTTAAAAATCATCCGCGTGATACATTTGATAGAAATGATGTTTTTTGTAATTATATAACAGAAAAAAATAAACACATAATACCGCAACAATTTTGTGTATTAAAATTATTTACAGAAAGTACTGCTGACAAATATAATAGATTTATTCAGCGACTAAATACTTTAACTGTGTTAAATTTAAAATTATAAGATTTATCTTAATGTGTACATGTTATCCCCTGATGTTTTCCAAAGGTTATCTACTCTATGAAGTGGTCTAAATACAGTTGACTGTGGAGGTAATACAGTATGAGTTGTTGACGGATAATGAACAGAGCCTCTAGTTTGTCCATTGTGGAATTGTGGATCCGTCTGGAAAAGTTTCTTATTATTATCTCCCATAGGACTAAACATTTTACCTCTACCCATATTAACTAAAGTTGCTTCGGGGCACAAATTAAATGGCATTTATAATAGTAAATATAATATTTTACAATAATAAATGTCACCAACGACTGTAGTAAGAGATACTCAGATAACATCTGCGCTAAATGGTGTATCAGTCGATGTAACAACGGTAACAGATTATTCATCATTTATAAATTCGTCTGCAACTTTTACAAAAAATGGGTCACATCCACTAATTGCATCAATCACATAGGGTGTGGAGTTTGATGAAATGATATCTATATCTAATGGAATAGTAGAACAATGTGATAATTTTACATTTAAATTTAATACACCAGGAGTATATAGAATAGATTATCGTGTCACCGCGTTTATACATGAAAATAATGCTATACAAGATCTTCATATTAGACCATCTGTTTCAGATACTTTAACGGGTACTGGTGAGTTTTTAAATTTTAGCGATTTCGAAATTATAACTACAAGAAAAAGAGTACAAACATCATCAAATGTAGATAAAGCTTCACCTTACGCTGTAGATTCTATTTATGATTCATGTGTATATAGATACGATGAAAATGGAGATATTTATTTTAAATTACTAGCGTGGGGACCAAATACTCCTGATTCTTTTATAGGAGCTGGCGCAACTTTAATTTTTACATATTTAAGTTCTTAGCTTACGACATTTTAATTTCCTTAAATTTTAAAGTCTCATTAAAATTGTGAAAAATGGAAGTATCCGTTGAGCGCATCGAAGCTTTAGAAAAGAAAGTTGCTGAATTAGAAAAGTTAATTGTAACTTTGATTTCTAAAGAAACGACAAAACCGAATGTAGAAACTATTGGTTATGCAGATATTTACCAATACAAAAATTCACTTCTTTTAACCTCTAAATCCAGGGAATATGGTACATATGCGATTAAAGACAATCTTAAACAAATTGGTGCTAAATGGGCAACTGTTACAGATAAAAATGGAACTAAACTTTCTGGATGGATGATATTGGGTATTTGTAAAGAGTATGACATGGACATCGCAATTAATTCTATAGTGGATAAATTAGCAGAACTAAAGTGTACTTTAACTTTTGTTAATAAAGGCAGGATTGATCCTCCAGAGGTTGCTATTACGACACAATAAAGACCATAAAATAATTAAGTAAGATTAATTATCATGTCTCCTTATCTTCCAGAGGATTTTTCAGAGCTAGAAGATGTTTGTACTAAAATGTACTACACAATTTTTAGCTGCCTTGGACTTTTAGTAATTATAACTTTTACACTCTATTAAAAAGAAAAATAAATTTACGACATTGATAATAGTCTACTTGTAGACACTAGAAGTACGTGAGAAACAAAGAATGTTTGAGTCGCGTCTTTCTGAGTTTGCTACCAAGAATCAGCTTGATGCAACTGTCGTTCAGGAGCTTGTACAAATTTTTAATGAAGCTCTTGTAGAAATTGGTCAGGCTATTTTAAAGGATGCTCCAGTCAAGTCAACAACTGCACAAAAAACTACAAAAACTGTAAACAAGGGAGAGGGGCAAAAGTGGGCTAGCAAGGTTGCGCAGGCATTTGCTGAAGAAAAAGAACTTACATTGGACGACTTTCCGGGTATCGAAAAAGTAACTAAACAGCACATGTTAGAACTTCTTAAGAAGAAAGATACACAAACTACTAAACAAGTAACAAAGGGATCGCCATCTGGATCTACATCTAAGGGTACACCAAAGCGTAAAGTTCAGTGCAACGGTTTGACCGCAAAGGGTGATCCATGTACTCGAACTGGAACTGTTCAGCCCGATGGTTCTAAAAATTGTTACTGCTTCCGTCACGCAGATAACTGGAAAGACTTCGAAACGACTGTATCGTCGGATTCTGATTCCGACGATGAACTAGAAGAAGAAAAGATTGAGCAATGTAAGGAGATCAACTCTGAACCAGGGGTGGAGGAGTAAACAACTAAATAAATTTATAATTTGCCAATAATTTATAATATTACAATACGTTATACCAGTATTACTTAAAGATTTTCGCGTTAATGATTTTAGCGGTAGACGGACCGTTTATTCTAAACTTAAACGTGTAACTGATAGCGGATTTGACACATCAAATGATTACTTTGGTGAAAATTTTACCCGATTACTTGGGATTAATAATGAATCTCTAACTAAAGATTATTTTATTGAATTATTATTTTCTTGCTAATATTTTAAAAAAATGGGGATTCATAGATTTACAGAAGTAGTTAGAAAATTTAATATAGATAATAATAATTTAAATCAACTTAACTTA
>VMHT01189723.1_pt1 | contig 22924 bp, 41 predicted proteins | sample 4693611 | NCBI WGS metagenome assembly VMHT01 (sample SAMN12280063, study PRJNA550983) | marine metagenome | isolation source: seawater sampled from same location over 5 years 0.02-0.2 micron viral filtrate | place: USA: collected off the coast of southern California halfway between the port... ...
ATGGACCAAGTGAATTAGTGTATAGTCCTGAAAAGCCTTTATCATGTGGAGCCCATGTATGGATCGAAACAAACTCTACCGTAGAATTAGTGGAAGAGAAGTCATACGCAGACTTAAAGCGGTAAGTAAAGAATATGAAAGCGACTTTGGTTTCGATTTACAGTCGCAGCGAAAAGGAGGTGTTGACGTTTTGAAATTTGAAAATACTTTTGTAATGGGAAAAATTGAACAGTCGGACAAGATAGTTCGTATTCTGTCGTTCTCTGAGAATGTTCGTTTCTCGGAAGAGAAGAATTGGTTTTTGTTAAATATGGAACCACATAAAAGAATGGGCGACCTAAGGTGGGTTTCTACAAATATGAGATTTACTTGGATAAGAGAGTTTTTATGGATGATATGAGCTGGGTCAATGATGACGAATTTTGGAGGAAAGTATATGAAATCGCAGAAGCACAAAACTATGTCGTTAAGAACAAGGAGAATACCGTGCGTATAGAGGGCCTTACAAGGCGCCAGGCGGCTCTCTGTAAGATTATATGGTCTTGTGAAACGGCTGAAGATATTGCAAGTTTTATTATAACACTACCTGAAAGTGATCAAAAGATCTGTGATGGTTTATTACAATTACTTAATTATGAGTTTCTTGAAGAAGATGCAAAGCTAGAAACCTTTGAAGAATTTCCAGAGGTTGAAAATATACTTAAAAATATAAAGGAAAAATATGTTAATGGACACAGTAACAATGTTTATGGGAGTACCAAAAATGGAAAAAGACAACGCAAAATACGACCAGCATCTTCAAGATTTGAAAGACCAACACGAAACGCTCAACGAAAAAATAGATCAGCTCGAAAGAAACCCGAACCTCCATGTGAGACCTGAAGAGATGAATGAAATGAAAAAAACACGATTGATTCTAAAAGATAAACTGGAGAACCTATGAGCGTATTCTTTCCAACACCATTACTGGACTATACTCAAAAATTCAATCGTCAATATGATATAGAACAGAAGCGTATTCAGGAGATGCAGAAAGAAAGAGCTGAATACAATCAGAATAAAAACAATGAATACTATGAACGTAAGCGTGTTCGTGAAGCACAAGAAAAACAGGCTGAATTTGAACGTCTAGGTCGTAACGAAGCATTTGAGCAGCAAGAAAGAAACCGTGTGAGTAAGTATCAATATTATTTGGGAACTAAAATTGACCGATACATTTGATAATTTTTTAAAACAACAAGACTTTAATAAAATACAATCTACTCTTACAAGTGATTGGATGCCATGGTATTATAATAATATGGTTACAGAGCATAATGATAAAGAACATTCTGATGCACATGAGTACCAGTTTACGCATATGTTTTATAATGATAATGAACCATATTCAGACCATTTTCCACTTGCAAAACTTGTATGCGATCAGATAGAGAAAAAGCTTGGTAGAAAAATTACTTTAATTAGAATTAAGGCAAACTTTAGGCCAGTTACTTTATTATCTAAAACATCTGATAAACACCGTGATTGTGTTTTCTTGGCAGACCAAGATAGATTAAGACATACTACGGCAATTCTGTATGTTACAACAAATAATGGGTTGACTATTTTATCAAATGGTGATAAGATAGAGAATGTGGCGAATCGTTTATTAGTGTTTGATGCGAATGAAAAGCATCGTGGTAGCACAGCAACTGATAATCACAAAATAGTGATTAATTTTAATTACTATTAGTTTTGCCCCACTTTTTATATGGTTATGTTAGTTTAATTTATTATGAATTAATTTATTATGAATTTATATCTTGATGAGAATTTGAAACCATTAATAGAATCAATCAAACCAAAATATTCAGAAAGTTATATTTTGGAGGCATTTGAGTTAAAACGTATATCCTCTCAGTCATTTTTGATTTCAGTTGGTAATCAATTAGAGAATTTTTGGAATAAAGTAATTAGTGATAGTGAGAGAAATAATAATTTAATTGAAGAAGATAACATGGTTGATGTAGAAGGTAAATTAAGGCAAGTTGATCATTTTTTTGATATTGATGGAGAAATTAAACAATATCTTGAGAGTAAATGTAATTTAAACTTTGATAGTGAAAAGATTAAAGAATCAAATAGAAAAGTAGGACAAGTTAAAGATGCTTTAGGTGCAGATCATGGTGCATATTTTGTTCCTATAGTTAGAGATATTGACCAAAAAGATTTAACCAAGTATAATAATAAAGGATTAGATGTTTATGGTGTTAGATGGTTACTTAGTAAAGTTGATGCACAATTTACAGAAGATGATTACTTTAATTATTTGAAAGATGTTATTGCACCTATTCTTGAAGAAAAAGGTTTATGAAACCAGTTATTAAGTATCAAGGAGGGAAGACAAAAGAACTTCCTATTATTAAACAATTAGCACCACAATACAAGAGGATTGTTGAACCCTTTTGTGGTGGTTCTGCTGTATCATTAGACTATGAGAATTATTGTGTATTAAATGATGTAAATGATGCTGTAATTAATTTGTATAAAGTTATAGGTAGTGAGGATTATTCTACTTTACAAAATAGAATTAATGAAATCAAGTGTTATGAGCATGATGAATTATCAGAAATATATTATTCATCAAGAAATATTATTAACTCACCAGATGATTATACACAATTAGAGTGGGCAATAGCATATATTGTTGTTAGACAGTTGTGTTTCTCAGGAATGGAAAGATATAATAAGAATGGACAATTTAATGTTCCTTATGGTCATTATAAGAAAATGTCTTGTAGTTTATCCCCTAAACATCATCAATTCTTTAAAGAAAAAGTAACATTATCTAATAATGATGCTATCTCTATTATTACACAATGCAATGAAGATGATTGGATATTCTTAGATCCACCATATTTGGGTAGATTAGGTTATACTCAAGGAGATGGTGGATTGGATTTACATAACAGATTAATTGAAGCAATGAAAGTAACAAAATCTAAATGGTTATTTGTTCATTCTGATTGTGAATTTTATCGTGAAAATTTATCTGAATTTAATATAATAACCAAAAACTTTAAATATATGCAAAACTTTGGTAAAGGAAAAGATCATTCTGGTTCTGAAGTTAAGCATCTTTACATTATGAATTACTAATTTTTAGTGTTGCATAAATACAACACACTACCGAAAGGGGCTTGACTATTCAGCCCCTTTCCTTTATCATAGTAATATGATAAATAATATACTTAAATGGTCTGGCGTCTTTTTTATTTGTGCAGGCGCCACTCTGGTCACATTAGATATACAACCGTATAACGTGATTTGTTTGAATATGGGCACACTCTTTTACACAATATATGCAATTCGTGTTAGAGATGCGGCTCTTTTAGTTTTGAATTTATTTTTGTTCAGTATTTACGGTGCTGGCGTTTTAATGAGGATCTAAAATGAATAAAAGAGAGTATCACACAACCCTAGGTGCATTAGTTAGTTTTTGTTTTGTTAGTTTTTTCTTCTTTTTTGTTTACACATTTGGTAATCACAAAAAAGGTAAAGAGCTATCAGATGAATTAGCAATTGAAAAAGCAAGAATCGTTGATTTAACTGAGGTCTTAGTTGAACAACAGGAAGAAATAGACGAACTCAAAGAGCAGTTTGAGCTAATTTCTAATCCAGAACCAATAACTTATAAACCTGTTGATGTTTTTTGCCTTGCAAAGAACATTTATCACGAAGCCGGTGTTGAAAGTGAACTCGGAAAGATAGCAGTTGCACAAGTTACACTCAACCGAGTAAGAACAAAGCGTTGGGGTACCACAATTTGTGATGTTGTCATGGCGAGACACCAATTTTCATGGGCGAACAAGCGTTCAATACGTTGGGAAAGACCAACAGGACCCCTCTGGAAGAAGTCCTATGAGATAGCTCATCGCATTTTGAAGCGTGGACTTGAATTAAAGAACTTTGAGCACGCTTTATACTACCATGCAGACTATATTAGACCTAACTGGGCGTCTAATGAGTACTACATTCAAAAAATTGGCACACACATATTCTATTACAAAACACTCTAAGAGGCATTTGATGAACTTTCCAAAGAAATTTGATGGATTTTACTTCACGCCAATTATTGACCCTGATGATGAGGGCTTTAATTTTAAATTTTTCAACCTTACAGAGAAAAATCACTCAAAAAAACCAATTGAAACTTCACCAATAGGTGATGTATTTCATATTTGTTTTGTCAAAGAGAGTAAAACTGGCTCGCCAGAGTATGATTGCGACTTTGAAGCAATATTAGGCGACCCAACTGGCTATGTTATGAACTTAGCTGGTCACGGAGTTTATGGTTGCATACTCCGTAAGACAAAAACATCAGGCAAATGGTTTGAGGACTACTTGACAAACATAAAGATGAAGTTGTATAATAAGAAAATAACAAAAATGTTAAAAAGTATCTTAGAACACAAGCGAAATGGAGATTATAATGCAGAGAAATGAAAAAGCTGAACTGTTTAATGACTTACACATGGGTAAATGCGAGGTCATCTTTCAAAAAGTCAATGGAGAGCGCCGGAAAATGATTTGTACACTTGCTCCACAAGCACTTACAGAGCAATTTGGTCAAAAATACACAGGAAAAATTGAATTTGATGCAAAAGCAACCTCTCAAGCAGTTTTAGACTTAGAAAACAAAGAATGGCGCTCATTCAAATACAATAAAGTGCTAAAATATGAAAAAATGTCGCTTGAGGAGCAAGTTTGATGAAAAGATACATTGTTGAAACGCTAGAAATGACTCAAAACTTCTATGTTATCGAAGCCGAGAGTGATCAAATCGCTAGAGAGATTTCTCAATACGCTTCCGACAACTGGCACAACACTTTACAGACAACTCATGTAAGTTGTAACGAATTAGACGAAGATTATCTTAAATATTTGCAAAAAAAACAATATTGGAATGATATTACGACTTCATATAATGAAGTTCGCACAAACTATTATGAAGATTATGGCATACAATCAAATTCATACAAAATGTCAAGTGTAAATCATGCCTATTCGTATCAGAATGACTATTTTTCAACTCTAAATAAAGTTTTGTGAATCTACCCAATAAAAAGTATCAAATTATCTATGCCGACCCGCCTTGGTCATATCGAGACAAAGCATCCGCAGGAAAAAGAGGCGCTAGTTTTAAATATGATGTACAAGATAAAGATTGGATTTCTAATTTACCCGTTCGGGATATTGCTGATGATAATTGCGTTTTGTTTATGTGGGTTACCATGCCACAATTACCAATTGTATTTGAAATAATAGAAAAATGGGGTTTTGTATATAAGACTTGTGCCTTTACATGGGTGAAACGAAATAAAATAAAGCCTACATGGTTTATGGGCATGGGAAACTGGACAAGATCTAATTCTGAATTATGCTTACTAGCAACAAAAGGTAAACCTAAGAGAGTAGATGCAAGTATATTAAGTGTGATTGATACCCCAATAGAAAGACACAGCAAAAAACCCGATATTGTACGGGATCATATTGTTGCCTTGTGTGGGGATTTACCTAGAATAGAACTGTTTGCTCGACAAACGGCTCACGGTTGGGATTCTTGGGGAAATGAAGTTCCATAGACTTTATGCACACACCGAAAACGCCAATAGCTGATTCGATTCTTAAAATTATGTCTGTACTTTTATGGGTGATGATACTATCATCTATAGGTATAATTTGTTTGACGTTATTGTGTGGTTTTGTAGCCGTATCGTTTGTTACTCTTGATATAAATTATGATTGGTCTTGGATGTTATCCATAAGCAAAACTTGAACCACACCCACAAGTAGATGTTGCTTGTGGGTTTCTTATTACAAATGATGAACCATTTAAAGGATCATCTTTATAATCAATCTCTGCACCCATCACATACTGATAACTCATAGCGTCAACAACCACACTTGCACCATGAGCCTGAACATTAGTATCATCATCATCTAATTCTTCAGCAAACGCAAAACCATATTGAAATCCAGAACAACCACCACCTTGAACAAATATTCTGAGCCCTGTGGCATTTTTCTCATCACTCACTAAAGATTTAATTTGTTTTGCAGCCGATTCTGTTACATGAAATGGGTCTGGTGCTTTATCAGCCGTGTCTGTATTAGCAAAGTCTAATAAAGCATCAGCATCAGACTTTTCTTCTTTTTTTCTAAACAGTTGAGTAAACATTTATCTTTTTGCCTTCTCTAAATATGCAGCTAGATTTTCTATATCTTTATCTGATAAAGACTTTGCTATCATTATCATCAATGCAGAGTTTGGTCCTATCTCTTCACCTGCTCTATATTTTTTTAATCTATCTTTTGTATATTCTACATCTTTACCTGATACTTTCGGAAAACTTGCCATGCCCATACCAGCAGGCCCATGGCATTGCTTACAATTCATCTTAAATTTCATCTCGCCGATTTTTGCATTACCTCCAAAAGCTGGTAAACAAAAAGCAACAAACAAAACAATTAAAAAGTTAATTAAATATACTCTTTGCATTTTATCTCCTTAGCACGTTCATTACTGATGGACAACCAAAACCAGGTCCAACATTATTATTTTCAACTCTATACTCTCTTTTACGAGTCTTTTTGTTGAACTTCAATGGACACCTATATATACAGTTAAAACCACCATCATCTCTTTTTTTTCTCTCTGTTATATAACAGTTGATAGAATCTCTACGAGCCCTCTCTCTTTCTATTTTTTGTTTACGTTCTCTCTTCTTTGCTTCTACTGGATCTATACCTCTTGGTGGTGGCACAGCATCAACAGAAAAACTAAACATGAGTAAAAGTAAAAAAATTATTTTCATTAATTAATGAAGTACCCTTCTGCGCCCGAGCCAAATTCAAATTTATCATAAGAAATAATTACAATACCAGATCCCCCAGAACCTCCTACGTCTGCTTGAGATCCACCTGGACCATCTCTATCTGTACCTCCGCCGCCACCGCCAGTATTTGCAGTACCAGCACCACCTAAACCAGGACCGGCTGGATTTCCTGTAAATCCGGGAGCTGCTGGTGGTGAACCGCCTTTTCCTCCGCCACCGATTCCGCCAAGACCAGCATTTTTTCCTAAAGCAGGTCCTCCGCTACCACCAACTCCTGGTGAGCCAGAACAACCACCACCACCAGCGTATGCTTTATAAGAACCTGATATAGAGAATGACATACCATCACCACCTTTACCTTGATTATCATTAGGTTGTGTAGGTGCGAGTGAAGAGGGAACATCTTGCGAACCATAACCCGCCCCCGCTTGAGATGCACCACCACCCCCACCACCAGATCCATAATCAACTGCTTGACTATTACCTCCAGGATTTCCCTGACCATAACCTTGTTGAGAGTTTTGTAAACCAAGACCACCATTTGTGCTAGTGCCCGGTCCTCCTGATGCACCACCTCCGTTTCCGCCACTAAACCCGTGACCATCATTGTAAGATGCACCGCCACCGCCTCCCATACCTACAAAAGTAAATGCGGAAGAGTTTGTGCCGTTACCACCTCTAGTACCAGCATTTCCTGATCCACCTGCACCTACTGTGATTGTATATGGTGATCCAGCTGTAACAGGGTGACCAGAGATAAAGACTAATCCTCCTGCACCACCACCAGCACCGTGGTCACTACCACCACCGGCGCCACCGCCAGCAACAATTAGAAAGTCTACATTCATGTTTCTATTTGGTGTGAAAGTACCAGAACCAGATGGGTTTGCAAATGTGTGAACTACTTTTTCTTCGGAGAAAGTTATGATACCACCAGTAGCTGCATCAGTAGCAGCTGTGTTTATTTTTGAAGCGCTGCCCAAAGCATATTGTTCTTTTGAATACTTGACAATGACAATTCCTGGCCCGCCAGCGCCACCGACTTGAGAATTACCGCCACCACCTCCGCCACCGCCGGTATTAGTACCGGCAGCTACGCCTGCCCCTGATGGAGCTCCACCTGCACCGCCACCACCAATACCACCACCTCCAGGAGGCCCTGATACACCACCTCCGCCGCCACCGCCACCAGCGTATGCAGTTACCGTTCCTTCAAAACTAAAATAAACTCCATCGCCACCTTCACCAGGTTTACCAGAAGCTCCATCAGCACCACGACTACCCGCTCCACCACCACCGGCAGGTCTACCACTCGCTGGCGCATTACCACCAGGAAATCCTTGACCATCTGTGCCAGCTCCAGCATTTAGAGGGCCATTATAACCGCCACCTCCTCCTGAGCCGCCTTCTTCACCATTACCATGAGCGCCTAAGTTGTAACCACCACCCCCACCACCTCCTCTTTCAGCATAAAAGGTGTGAGCAAAACCTGAATTTGACCCATTTGCACCGGTAGCTGATGCAGTACCAGGACTAGCGCCAGCACCACCTACACCAATTGAGACATTTGAACCATCAGATGGAGCAGTTAAACCTTTGATGTAACGAACACCGCCAGCTCCACCCCCACCTCCATGACCGTTTCCTCCACCGCCTCCACCTGCAACAATTAAAACTTCACACTCAATATCTTGAGGTGGTGTAAATGTGCCATGACTTGTAAAGACGTGGAAACCATAACTATTTGATGTTGTTTTTGTACCGCCAGTAGCACTTGTAAATACGTTTGTTTTAGCCACATCTGATTGAAGTGTAACATATCTTAATATTACAATACCGGAACCTCCAGCACCACCTGCAGCCTGTGGCGGACCTGAATCAGTACCACCACCGCCGCCGCCACCTCGATTAACCGAAGCAGCTGAACCTGTGTTAGTTCCTGGAAAATTAGGGCCGCCTCCGTTACCACCCCCACCAGCGCCACCTAAACTTCCTGGTCTTGCAGCTGGGGCTTGTGAACCTCCGCCACCTCCTCCGCCAGCGTAAGAGGTATCTGCACCTGAAATTGTACTATTAGACCCTACCCCACCATCACCAGCTCTGTAAGGCGTGCCATTTCGTCCTGGTCCTCCAGCACCTCCGCCGCCACCAGCCATAGTATAAGTCGAATTATCAGAAACACCATCACCGCCAGCGTGACCTTCGGATTGAGCGTATCGACCTTTATTTCCAGGACCACCAGAGAGCCAAGGTGTTGGGTTTGAAGTCCCATCTCCTCCACCAGAACCACCACCAGAACCGCCAGAATGTCCTACTGCTCTGTATCTACCTCCGCCACCGCCCGATGACATAATTGTTGCGAAACTTGAATTAGTACCGTTTGCACCAACGCCTGTGCCAGCTGACCCACCTGCACCTCCGCCACCAACTGTTACATTATAAGTTGAACTAGAGTCAACTTCAATAAAACCTTCACGAAATCCTCCAGCACCTCCGCCACCACCAGCAGATCCACCGCCAGCGCCACCACCAATTACAAGATATTCTACTGTGCCAGTAAAACTTGGATCAAACGTGCCAGATGATGTATATGTATGAACTGTAAAATTATTTGTAGAGTCTACAGTTTTAGCACCACCAGATGTGCTTGTAGCTGCATTAGTAGATGGTACACCACCACTACCAATTATACCAAAAGATAAACCTGTAGGGTATTGATAACCTTCTGGCCTCCCAATTGTCTGTTCAGTAAATAATTTAAATTGATCACCCATTCATTCGTCCTTTATGCTTCTGATAACCTTGTTTCATTTTTCTTTTTTGATCAGAGTGTTTACCTGCACCAGACTTAGGAGCATTTAAATGTACCAGATTTTTTGGTTTTAATTCTTTTCTTAAATCTTTTAACTTTTTCATTTCTTACTCATCCATGCTGTAACACCCATAAATGCACCTGCTACACCAGCAGCCGCTATAAAATAAGTTGGTGCCATAGTTGCCAAAAGATCAGCTGACTTATGTAAACCAACAAACTCACAAAACATGATACAAGCTGGATAACTTATCATACCAACTAAAGAATACCATGCCATCATTCTTTGATGTTTCTGCCTTCTATTTAACCTTTCTATTTCCTCTATCTCACGAATATCTTGAATTTCATTATCTGTAATCTCACCATTATTATCTACATCATATTTTTCTAGTATTGACCCTGGTTGTAATTTCTTGCCTACTTTGGTTTGTGATTTGACCATTCTCTTTTCCTTTAAATCTTGGTGCGTTCATTATCATGTCTATCATGTACCAAATGATCCATACTGAAAATGCTATGACCGTTCCTCCAATCGCAAATTGTTTAATTAACCAAAAAAATCTTTTTCTTCTCCGCATCTGTTCATATATTTGCTTCTCTCGTTCTTCTTTTATTTTTCTACGTCTTTGTATAAATTCCCTATATCCATCAAGCCCTAAATGATGGAGTTCACCCCATGTAAACATATGTCGGATTTGATCCTCCATATCTTTAATTTTCTTTTTAGCTATTATATGGTCAAACGCCTCCTGTGTCGTTGACTTACTGAAACCTATCTTATCAAATAAACCCGGTTTCTTTGGCTTATTCTCGTTCATATGCTCTGTTACATCTGAAATGTGTCCTGCCCATTTGCTCAAGGCACCGTACACTTCTTCAACATCTTTTCCCAGTTTAACTGCTTTTTTAATTCCAGTAAAGGCAGCTGAAGCTAGGGACAAAGCCGTGATTGGATCTATCATGCTATCTTTACCCTATTTTCGTTGACAATTTATAACAAATTAATTATAATGTCATAATAATAGCATGACAGATACATCAAATCTGCCTACATCAGGTAAGTATTTATGTTATAGTGTTCTATATACCTTGGTAAACAAGAGAAATAATTATGGCAAAATTAACTGACGAGAAAAGAATTAAGAACCTTTTGCAAATGTATGAATTGGATTTAACTACAAAAGGGTCATATGCTAAGATTCGTAAACATATAAAAAGAAAGTACAAAGCAAATGCTTCTGAGCAGGCCTCAACCATGCCTAAAAAATTTGGTATGGTTTGTGCTTTAATTGATGAACACAAGGCTGTATTACCAGAGGATTTACAAATCTATTATGATAAGATGGTGTCTGAGATACTACAAAAAATCAAAGACAATCCACCAGTTGAAAATGAAAAACCTAGGGTAAACATTCAAGATAGGCTTCGTGAGAAGGCAGACTTAGCTATAGTTGAATTAGAAGAGCAAGTTGATGAAATTATGCTATCAGACTTCCAAGAAAAACCATCACCTATGGCATCTTTAGTAAAGTATCAACTAAAACCAATGCACCTAAGATTTGTCGTAAAATGGGCAGATGAGTCCATGGAAGAATGGGTAGAATCACTAGAGTCGGATGACCCACAACTCAAAGAAGGTTATTCTCACACAACTAGAACAAAAAGAAAAAGAATGATTGCCTATTTCAACTCGGTAAAAGAGTGTTGTGAAAAGATTAAAAGCTTGACTAAAAAGAAATCCTCTGTTAGGATAAAAATAAGATGATAATATTTGATTACAACCAGGTCGCAATATCTAATTTGATGGAACAAATCGGGTACTCTAAAACAGAAGTACAAGAAGATTTAGTTCGTCATATGATATTAAATACAATTAGAACTTACGTTAAAAAGTTTAAGAAAACACATGGCCCAGAAGTTATACTTGCCTGTGATAATAGAAACTACTGGCGTAAAGAATTATTCCCTAACTACAAAGCATCTCGTAAAAAGGTCAGGGAGACTTCAGGACACGACTGGAATGTAATCTTTGAGTGTCTGAATAAGATTCGTGATGAATTGAAACATCACTCTCCTTACAAGGTCATAGAGATTAACACTTGTGAAGCAGATGATATTATTGCTACGATAGCCACAAAGTATTCGGCGAATGAAAAGATAATGATACTTTCAAGTGATAAAGACTTTGCACAACTACAAAAGTTTAAGAATGTAGAACAGTATTCACCGATATTAAAAAAATATGTAAAAGAAGATCTACCTGCACTACAATTAAAACAACTGATTATTCGTGGTGATAAAAGTGATGGTGTACCAAATATTATGTCACCTGATGATGTGTTCGTTACAGGTGGTCGCCAAAAGCCAATTACAAATAAAAACATAATTAAATGGCTAAATGAGAAGCCAGAGGATTTTTGTAACGAAGAAATGTTCCGTAATTACAAGCGTAATGAAATCTTGATTGATCTATCAAAAGTACCTGATAGTCTCAAGGAAGAGATACTACATACTTATGATACAGTAAAAGGAAAGACCAAACAGGTCTTTATGAATTATATGATTAACAAACGACTCAAGAACCTACTTGAAGTCATAGACGAGTTTTAATATGCCACAAGAAAAATTATATTCCGAAATATTTGATGAGTTTGAACAACTACCATCAAGAAAAGAACGTGTTGAATTTTTAAGTAAACATGGTGATAAAGCCTTTACTACATTTTTAGAAATGGCTTTCAACAAAGACATTCAATTTGATGTAGGATCTCTACCAGACACTTATCGACCGGCACTTGAACCTGCTGGTCTAAATTACACTTATCTAAATTTAGAAGTGCCAAAGCTTTGGCGATTCATTGTTGGTAATCCTAAAAAACCAGAAGGTCTCACAGAAGAAAAACAAAGAAAGTTATTGGTTGTAATACTTGAGGCTTTACACGCTGATGAAGCCAAACTCTTTGTAAATATGTTCGCAAAAGATTTAAAAGTTAGATACCTTACACCAAAATTAGTGAAAGAGGTTTTCCCTCATTTGAATATATGAAAATAGTTGTAGTGTCTGGTGGTTTTGACCCTATACATTCTGGTCATTTAGCATACTTTAGAGAAGCCAAAGAGTTAGGTATGTATCTAATTGTTGGTGTCAATTCTGATGAATGGTTGATGAGAAAGAAAGGTTATGTTTTCATGCCGATAGAAGAGCGTGAAGAGATTATTAAAAGTATCAAATATGTAAATGGTGTTAATCGTTTTAATGATGATGACGATTCCTCAATTGACTTACTAAACAAAGTAAAATACTGGTACCCTAGTGATGAAATAATATTTGCAAATGGTGGTGACCGTAACGAGTCAAACTGTAGGGAGTTATCTGTAGAGGGTGTTGAATTTGTTTATGGTGTCGGTGGCACCGATAAGAAAAATTCTTCATCAGAAATCGTAAAGAAAGTGAGAGCATGAAAGTAGCTATAGTTACACCATCAATAGGTCAAGAAACTCTAACACAATGTTTACTCTCTGTGCAAAAACAAGAATATGAAGATATAGTACATTATGTTTTTATTGATGGTTATGAGCATAAAGAGAGTGTTATAAATCAAATGGCCTTAAAAACTGGATCAGGCACTTTAAAACCTTTTGAAGATAAGAAAGTGCCTATCAAAACAGTTACACTAGAAGAGAATGTTGGTAAAGGTTGGTATGGGCATAGAGTATATTCTGCCTGTTCTTTTCTTGTAAATGCTGATGCAATATGTTATCTTGATGAAGATAACTGGCTTGAGCCAGATCACGTTAAAAAATTAGTGGAGAAATTGAACAATGGAAATCAATGGGCTTATTCATTACGCAAAATCTATGATCAAGAGGGTAATTATGTATGCGAGGACAACTGTGAGTCGCTTGGTAAATGGCCTGTATACTTTGATGATAAGGTACATCACATTGATACCTCATCTTATATTATTAGGCGTGATATTGCTATTGGTATCGGTCATGCTTGGTATGGCCAATGGGGTGCAGATAGACAATTCTTCCACAACCTGAGACAAAACTTTCCTAATTTCGATTGCACAAATAAACATACCGTATGTTATCGTTTAGATAATAATACAGGTAAAGGCGAATCAAATCCAAATTCAGTTAATAAAGACTTTTTCATAGAAGGTAATAAAGCACAAAAGGAAAAGTATGATACGATACATTTTCCATGGAAAGAAACAACTTTAGCCAAAGTCGCACCAGGAATATCAATTATAGAATGAACTTAAAACTTACAGAATTAGCCGGTGTTTTGCTCATAACACCACCAGTTACATTTGAAGATTTCAGGGGTACGAATACTGAAAACTGGAATAAGAAAAAATATCGAGAGTATGGTATTGAAAATGACTGGGTATTAGATAGTATAAGCACATCAAGAAAACACGTTTTGCGTGGCATACATGGTGATGATCATACAACAAAACTCATATCTTGTTTACACGGTGATATTTACTTTGTTGTGATCAATAATGACCCAGAGTCAAATCAATATAAGCAATGGCAATCTTTTCATCTATCAGGTGCAAATAGACAACAAGTATTAGTACCACCTAAATTTGGTAATGCTCACCTTGTTATGTCTAAGTATGCTGTATTCAGTTATAAATTAGATGCTTACTATAATGTAAGAAGCCAATTCACAATAAAATGGAATGATGAAGAGGCACACAACATTTGGTGGCCAGTTAAAAATCCAATTACATCTTTAAGAGATTCGTGAAAAAAGTTTTAATTACAGGTGGTGCAGGTTATCTTGGTAAACATCTTGCTAAATCTTTACATAAAGCAGGCCATGAAGTTTACTGTATTGACCGAGTAGAAGCAAATTGTAAATACTATCATCAAGAACTACAAGCTGACTTCTGTGAAAATCCGTTATCACTCTATCAGTTTTTTATGCTAGATATAGATACAGTATTTCATTTAGCTGGTCGCATAGAAGTGGGTATGTCTTGGGATTATCCAATACATTTTTGGAAAGATAATGTTTTAGCTACAGTACATTTAATTGATATGATGAAAGAATATAATGTGCCTAATCTAATATACTCTTCAAGTGCTGGTGTTTATAAACCAAAAGAAGAATTATTGGTTGAAACTGATTCAATCGCATATAATAATCCATATGCAAACTCCAAGATAGCAGCTGAAAATGCCATTCGTGATTCTGGTATCAATCACACAATCTTCCGATTCTTCAATTTAGCTGGTGCAGATCCAGATGGTGAGATGGGTGAAGATCATCAACCAGAAACTCATATGATACCACTACTTTTTGAAAATCTAAATAACTTCGTGATAAACGGTAATGATTATCAAACAAAAGATGGCACCTGTGTTCGTGATTATGTTCATGTATCTGATGTTGCCGATGCTCACCTATTGGCGATGGAATATTTAAATACCTGGAAAACAGGCCAATCTGCCACAATCAACTTAGGAACTGGTGTAGGATATACTAACTTAGAGATTGTTAATCTTGCAAAAGACATACTAGGGTTAGATATAAAACATGAATTTGGCCCTGAAAGAAAAGGCGACCCATCAAAGTTAGTCGCAAGTATTGAATCAGCAAAAAGTTTATTAGGTTACAAACCGAAATATGACATCTCTGATATATTAAAAACTGCTTACTCATGGTACAGTAAATGAACATAGATGAAAAAATTGATAATAAGTTTTTTGATAAGAACATACACTTTCTATCAGGTGATGTAACAACCGATTCAGTAGAAAAAATCATAAGATGGATTCTATATCATAATCTTGATACAACAAAAAAAGAACTCACACTTTATATCAATTCTGATGGAGGCACTTTAGTTGATGCCTTTGGTGTTATTGACTTGATGCAAGCTTCAATACATGATTTCAAAACTGTATCTGTGGGCTCATCAATATCAGCTGCCTTTTATATTCTTATATCTGGTACAAAAGGTAAAAGATATGCAGGTAAGTATTCATCTCTTATGTGCCATCAGTTTTCAGCTGAGTGCTCTATGACTAAACACCATGACACAAGAGCTTGGGTAAAAGAAAATGATAATTTAAGTGAGAAAACACAAAAGATATTAGAGTCTGCTGGATTACCTAAGTCATACTTCAAAAAGTTCATAGGCCCAACAGATTTTTATATGTCAACCAAAGAGGCTTTAGATTATGGTGTCATTGATAATATTTTATAGGAGTAGAAATGCAAAGCCAGAAAGTTTTAAAATCAAAACATACTAAATTTAAAAAAACCAATAAATCACCAAAACATGACAAAGTGAAACACCACGATAAATCAACATACAGACTAGAAAAAGAGGAGAAAAACGATTATGGTTTCCAATAAAACACAGGCAGCTGCAAGAATACAGGAGATTTATAGTCAAATTGCAACATCTAGGTCTGGCGTACAATCATTAGAGTCTGAGCTGCAAAGGCTTCAGAGTATGAAATTTGACGAGAACGGGCAGGTTATCCGAGAGTCGAATCAAACCCTCCTCAAAGGGTAATGTTGTAAAAATACAACAAAAATAGTGCTTGACTATTAGGTCTACCCATAGTATACTAGTATTAACAGTTGAGGTAACTAAGTGATAAATCATAGCAGTAACGGCTGTTTGAGATAAAAAGTTGTCGGCGTCGGACGAGCACTCTCCGGGAGAACCAAGGCAATACTTAGTTATCGAAATCAAATTTTTGCGGTGTGGAGAAGTGGTCATCTCACTTGGCTCATAACCAAGAGATCGCAGGTTCAAATCCTGCCACCGCCACCAACGCTTGACATTTCGGCAGTATTCATGTATAATATAATTATAGTGAAAATTTCGGAGATATTATGGGTACAATAAACACAGGTTACAGATGGTCAAAATCTACAAGAAAGAAAATGCTGAGAAACAAAGGTAGTGTTGATGTAGCACTCAAAAGAACTAAAAAATCAACAAAAGATTATGTAGTAGAAATTCAAATGACAACTGTTTGCCCTCCTCGGCAGACTTATCGACCACCTTCTTTAGATTCTGGAGATGCCGTGGCTGTTAAAAAAGACAATCAAGTTTATACTGGCAATAGCATGAAAGGTATTGGCACCTTACATAAAAGTAATGCTGTGCCCATTTTCACAGACGAAGAGGCCAAAGATCAGGCAAATATGAGAAGGTAATGCTTGACATTTCGGCACTCTACCTTTATAATGGTTGTATAAATTAAAATTTATGGAGAATTACATGAAGAAAATCAGACTTAAACCTTATCAAAAGCTTCTTGTTCTATTTGAACAAAAAGCAAGTCAAAGAACAGCGACGCCATTTGAAAAAGTTGTGCTAACTGTTGAAGAGATAGAAGCAACTCTTGCTAACGAAATTCATATGTATAGATTATCAACATACATTTGGCACATTAAAACTATGGTCGGCGGTATTGTGTCCAGCGTTCGTGGTGATACGCCAGAAACGAAACGTAAAGTTGTTGCATATCGCATACACAATTGGGATAATAACAATGGTGTACGAGAGACTCTTGTTAGACAAGGTCTAATGCTTCGTGGTACAGGTAACTCCAACTGGAAATTTGTTGACAATATTGTTGACAACCCTAAGAAGTTTAGACCAAAGGTGTCTAACAATGTAAAGACTCTCAATGATTTAAAAGCTCAACCTGTTGAGAGTAAAACCGAAGATAAAACTACCGAGGTTGCCTAATGAAAAAAACTCTATTAGCACTTTCTCTTTTTGCTACAACAGCATTTGCTGAACCAACTGTTGGTGTGGGTGAATACAATTTTGGTCCTAACACACCAGAAAGTTTAGCTTGCTCGATAGCAGAAGAGAAAGCTAAAGAGGCCGCCATCTTGAACAAAGTTGGTGAGGTGATTGAACTTATGGAATATCAAACTTGTAATTCTACAAATTGTGACCATAAACGAGATTTTTTGAACAATATAACTGGTGTAATAAGAAGTATTATTGATTCAAAGATAGACACTATTATGCGAGAGGGTATGAGAACCTGTATCGTTACTATTAAAGCAGATGTTCACCCTGTAAAAAATGATATATCTTTTTATATACATAATGATGATTTTAAATTCAAACATGACGAAGAGATTATCTTTACAGGTGTATCAAGCCACGTGGGTAAAGTAATATTATTCAACCAAGAACATGGTAAATATATGAAAGTTTACGAAACGGTTGTTGAACATCCAGGTTATGAATTTCAAATACCAGATGATAACCACAGAATCATGGCAAAGTTACCTGATCACAAACAAATTTCACAAGAAAGATTATTATTTCTTTTCTTAGAGGTTGACATTTCGGTAAAAGAAGTGTATAATCATAAAGAGTTTCAAAAATTATTAGAAAGCGTGCCCGTTTTAAAAAGGCGGACAATTTATCAATTAACACAAATCGTGAGGTGATTATGAAAAATGTTTATTACACATTAGTTGGCATTACTGCTATGTTTTCAGTATTATTCCTAGTAACAGGATGTGGCACAATAGGTGGTGCCATAGATGGTGCGGGTGATGATTTAAACAGAGCTGGTAAATATATTGAAAGAATTGGTACTGGTACTGATAGGAGGTTTATTGATTATGAATAAAAATTTATTACTTATTCCTTTAGTCTTTGCAATCGCTAGCGGTTGCAGTAGCATGAAGTATGACACAGGCTTTGAGTTTAAGGCACCCGAATTTGGTGGTGGCGACCAAGGCGATGAGGTAAATTATCCAGATTGGTATAATGAACTTGAGGATGATGATAACGATAATTTGTATTCAGTAGCAACTGAATTTTCAAATGATTTCCAGTTTGCTGTTGACAAGGCTATGTTGTCAGCTAAACGAGAGTTAGCATCAAACTTTTCCTCTCATGTTGAGGCAATGATGAAAGATTTTACATCTGAACTTGGTGATGTAAATGTTTCAACAGCTAATGACATTAATAGAACAACAAAGTTACTTGTATCAAGAGTCAACCTTGTTGGTGTTCAAAGAACCGATTTCAAAGTTGTTCACGAAAAAGCAGGTTATCGTGCCTTTGTAAAATTAAAGTATTCGTCTAATTTGTCGAATAAGCTTATACTTGAGCAAATCAATAGAAATGCAAAACTCAAGAACAAGCTTGAAAGCACCGAAAAGTTCAAAGAACTTGAGGATTCCATTAACTTAATTGAACAAGGAGATAATGTATGACGAAGGTCAAAACTGCCGCTTGGTTAATCGGCACTTTTATCGTTGTCTATTCAGCATTTTGCACAGCACTTGTGTCTTATGTTGGTATAGATCCTATCATATCAATCCATTTAGTGGAGTAAATTATGAACATATTTTATTTGAATCGTGACCCTATCGAGTGTGCTCTACAACATTGTGATAAGCACGTGGTAAAAATGATTATAGAATATGCTCAGTTGATGTCAACAGCTCACCGTGTATTAGATGGTGAGCTGTATTTTGACAAAGCAAAAAATGGTCGTAAATTAAGAAGATTTAGATTACCTGATGATAGAGATTCAATACTCATGTTATCAGTACATGAAAACCACCCATCTAATATATGGTTGAGAAAAACAGATGATAATTACAAATGGCTATGGAAAATGTGGTTTCACTTGAACAAAGAATATACATACAGATATGGTAAAACCCATGCCTGTTACAGATTAGTGAATGATTTAAAACAAACACCAAATAAGATACCAGATGGTGAGTTTACACCACCAACACCAGCCATGCCTGAAGAGTGTAAAATTACCGGTGATTCTCTAGGTTCATATCATAAGTATTACATAGAGAAGAAAAATTATTTCGCCAAGTGGACTGATAGACAAACTCCAACTTGGTATGTGGAAGGACTAAATAACTACAATGCCAACATTTCAATTTCTTAACAATGATACTGGTGAGTTTTTTGAAGATTTTTTGACAAACTCCAAAAGAGAGGACTTACTCGCTAAGAATCCTCACATACAGCAAATCCCAGCTCCATTCTCAATCACTTCTATGGAAGGTAGTTATCAAGGAAAAACTGATGACACCTGGAAAGAGGTGCTATCAAAGGTTGCTGAAGCACACCCTGAGTCAACGGTCGGCCAAAGATATGGTCGAAAAAATATAAAACAATCAAAAACATCAAATATTCTCAAAAAATGGAGAAACTCTTGAATTTCTATATTATGCAAACACCAACTAAAGGAGAGTTCATGTATAGACGTTCAATGCAGATAGAAATGAAAAACGAGAAGATTCATAATAAGCCTAAGAAAACAAATGAGGTGGTAGATATAAAAGAGTCTCCTTGGAGTGTAGAAAATATCGCAAAGAACCGAGAAGTGTATATGCAAGAATGGTGCCCTTGGGAAGCTGAAGGTAAAACAAAAAGAGAATGGCGTTCAGAGGGTTGGAAAAAACAATATAAAGATGGGTGTGGTTTAAAGAATCCATGGGAAGAAGAGGCAGCTTAATATAAATGGGATTTTATAATTGTAATTTGTGGCAACTTGATTTTGATTTAAAAACAAAAACAACAGAAGAAGGTAGGCGTTATATCACACCAGATGATAATGCCTATCCATCTGTAACCACCGTTTTATCTGATTATAACAAATCAGCCATATTAGAGTGGCGTAAAAGAGTTGGTAATGAAGAGGCAAACAAAATATCAAGACTTGCGTCAAGCAGAGGCACAAGAGTTCATTCGTTATGTGAAAATTATCTCAAGAATGATTTACCAGATATGAAAATAAAGGCTTTGATGCCTGATGTAAAACAAATGTTTAACAGCATCAAACCAATAATGGATGAAAAAATTAGTGTAGTATATGCTTTAGAGCAAGCATTATATTCTGATACCATGAAACTGGCAGGCAGAGTAGATTGTATTGCAAAATGGGAGGGTGCAACGTCTATTATAGATTTCAAAACATCCAGTAAACCAAAAAAAGAAGAATGGATACAAAACTATTTTATGCAATGCACAGCTTACGCATTAATGGTTGAAGAGTTGACTCATGTACGCATAAATGAAATTGTGGTTTTAATCGCTGTTGCTGATAACGAACCACAGGTGTTCGTAAAAGAAAAAGCTGAGTATGTCGAGCCTTTATGGCAATATATCAACGAATATAGATCTAAGCATTGACTTTTCGTCAAACTGGGTGTATAATAGTATTATGATAACAAGTGAGATGATTTATGCCAATTATTGTAGAAGAAATTAAACAACAGGTTGAAGAAGTTATTGTGCAAGCAGGTGAAGTTGCCACAACAGCTCAATCTTATCTAAGCTGGAGTGATAAATCTGAAATTATGGTCGTGATGGCTATAGTTGGTGGTTTATGGCTCTTTTCCAAAATAACCGCCTATGCACTAAAAATATTCGCAGGTCTATTTTTACTTGCTGGCACATTTGCAATTATATTTAATTAGGAGATATTATGCCAAACATACGAGTAGAATACACCAACGAAGGTGAAGAGGTTATCATTGACCGTGATGTAATAAATTTAGATGGTGTCGAAAAAGCTTTTGATGATGTAGGTCAATTGATTGGTTTACCATCTAAGTCAATGAGACAAGAAATGGATAGCATCTATGAAGGTGTGGATAACAACGATCAATTTACTTTTCAGTTTGATGAAGAGGGTGGTGGTCAAACATCATCACCATTTGAGGCTGTTGTTGATGATCAGGTCAAGATGAATGAAAAATATCCAAATGCTCTATATTCAACTTTTCCTTTTGAATATGAATTAATTGATAAGAGTGATTTACCATCCCAACCTACACTAAGGGTTGATTCTGATGAAAGTGATAAATTTTATTATAATGGAACTTAATCATGGCTACAAAAGATGAGATGAAAAAATTTGCTATTGCAATTGAAGGTCTCGTTGCAAATACTGATTACACATATCTTGAAGCGATTGTTGAATATTGTAAAAAGACTGAATTAGAAGTTGAGGTTGCAGCTTCATTAATTAATGCTAATCTAAAATCAAAGATTGAATTACAGGCTAGCGATCTCAATTTACTTAAAGTTAAAAACTCTAAATTACCAATATGACCGGATATGATACTTTTGCATTATATAACTCACTCAAGTTGCATTTTACAAAAGATAGCTTTGACTTTTTTAAGTATGGTGGTAAATCTAGGATATCAGTAAATGCTTTTGAAAATAGAAAAGACAAATGGCACTTTTACAAGATTTCAAGGAAATATATAAAGAGAGAAGAGTTAATTTCTTTTCTGGTAGCCAACTTCTTAGAAAACGACAATATCTGGGCAGGTGAGTTATTAGAGGATAAATGTCATAAAGTATATTTGAGCAGACAAAAGGTCATTCAATCTCTATCTTACACTTTTAAAAATGATTGTTTAAGTTTATTTGAGGGTGCAGAAAATCCGAATGATGTTATCAAAACATCTGGTGACTACCCAATACTATTAAAAAGGGCATTACAAAAGGAGGTAGAGATTGAGACTTTATGTATATTAAATAATATACTCAAGTTTTTTGGTATGTGGAACCGTAAAATATCTGATACAATACGTTGGCCAGACTATTATAGAAAAATATGCAAGTATGCCCCTTTTTTGAGGTATAATGTGTTACCTTATAGATTGGTATTAAAAGAGGTTATAAATAAACAACATGAAAACATTAAAGACACTATATAACGAATCTAGCTTAAGTAGGGTACATTCACATACTCAAGGTAGAAATGTCGGCATGATTACTGCCCATCGTGGTGAGTTTGACGCTTCTGAAAATAAGAAGAGAAACAAATCACTAGAGAAAGATATTCGTAAAGCCGGTCATGGTTTCATACGAGTAAAGGGTCGTTATATAGAGAATCATGGTACACCACAGGCAAGACCAGTTGATGAACATTCTTATCTAGTTGTTGGTAAGAAAGGTAAAGATGGTGGTGCATTGAAAGGCTTTCTCAAGAAGCATGGTGAAAAATACGGACAAGATTCTGTATTACATAAATCTCACGATTCTAATGAGGCACACTTACACGGCACCAAAGAAGGTGGTTATCCAGGTAAAGGTAAGAAAGAAAGTGTAGGAACTTTTCATCCAAACCGTGCAGGTGAGTTTCACACGGCTATGAAAGGTAAAAGAACATTTGCATTTGAAGAGGTAAGTTTTACAACACCTGTAACATTTTCTTCAAGGCA
>VMHT01007646.1_pt1 | contig 22921 bp, 31 predicted proteins | sample 4693611 | NCBI WGS metagenome assembly VMHT01 (sample SAMN12280063, study PRJNA550983) | marine metagenome | isolation source: seawater sampled from same location over 5 years 0.02-0.2 micron viral filtrate | place: USA: collected off the coast of southern California halfway between the port... ...
CTGCGAACGGTGCATGGTAGCTTTTGTGTGTTACCTGCATACACATAGAAATCTTCTATACCCATCCAAAATACTGTGTCTTGCACTGATATGGCTGAGTTCGGACTCATGATAGATATATTGCTGGCAATCTGGTTTATGCCAAATGTAAAGGGTGGGCCGATAAACTGCATACTGTGGAGTGATACATCAGTCCATACCAGCGTTTCACGGTTCGTTTCTACGGCTGTTACAAATGTTGTACCTGAGCCTAACCGTAAATCACCGGCAGTATTAGTAGGTGTTGCGGCCCAATCGGTAAACGATTCTGAAGAACTGAATCGTATAAGTAAAGGGTCTTGCGTACCTGCGGCAGTTTCACTATCACAACCAAAAGCTATAACATGGCGATCTTTATCCGAAACAAGAACCTGCTTTGCAATCTGCGGGGCACTTGTCGCGCCTGAAATACTGGTAACTACAACAGCACGATTACTAGGTGCGGTAGCATCCCAGTGATAAATAGCGCCATCACGAACGTTTATAAGTAAATCTTCACCAAAGTTATCATGTGACCAAAGCCGTAGTGTACCTATCGCAACAGATTGCGTGCTTGCACTACCCCAGCCATCACTTGACCACGGCCCTGCCCCCCAACCAGTACCGAACAAAACAGTATCAAGCCCTGTGTTGATTTGATACACCGCGCCAACAATGCCGCCATTACCAGAATCACTACTGTTTGCAGTAACACTCAACTCAATAGTGTAAGTGTTTGCATCAATAATTGCAGCAATCTGGTGTTCAGCATTTAGTATAGCAGCGGTCACATTACCACCGAGTGCTGTAGCACTGCTGAAGGTAACAAAATCATTTGCTGCTGCACCATGTGATGAATGTGTAACAGTTAATGTAGTAGAACCATTACTGCAACTCATAGGGCCAGACAGGCTCACAGTAGAACGGATCGGTGTGATATCTGTAAAACCACCACCTGATTGTAGGTAATATTTTAAATTCGTTCCCACACCAATGTAAGTTGTGCTGTCAAGCGTTACAAAAGGGTGTAAGGCCCGTGCTGTGCCAAGAAACTGATTAGTAGAATTTTTTACCCAACCGCCAATTTGCTCAGGATAACCCTGCCTAAAACGCACACGATCGCTTGCACGATAGCCACCTTCGTTTGAATACGAAGTACGCTCACGGTTCACCCCAGGCTGAAACTGTAACTTAGTGAGTGGCATCTATTTCTTTTTCCGCATCAAATCTTTATCTGCTTTACGTGCACCGCCCTTACCAGAAACAAAACTGTTCACACGACCACGCGCCCATGCATCCATACTTACGTTGCGGCTTCCCGAACTGAGGTAAGCACCTTGGCCACGGCGATACACAGACCGCAGTTGCCCAGGTGTAAAACGACTTTTCGCCGCTTTATTTTTTATAAAACTCTCAGCGGCGCTGCTTAGAGGTTTTCTTCGCTTTGCTTGTGGACTTTTTTTTGGCTTGCTTGGCACGGCTTTTACTCACTGCTGCTATATCAATATATTCGCCACGTTTATATTTTTCACGCGTAGATAATATTTCGCTACGCTTTGCAGAAGGGTTTTTTGCTCCTGCTAAATATTTAGCTGGCACCTTCTGTTTCTTACGCATCAGCTTGGCTCCGTTGGCCATGTGATATTATCAGGGTCACTTTGTGTTGTGACATCACGTAATGTTTGCCGATAAGTACGCCACTCAGCTAATTTTGTAGCATTAAGCTGCGTATCACTTACTTGGGTCCAATCACATGCGGCTAACTTTGTATTACGGATAGCACGTACACCGGCCCATTTTTGGTTTGCAGCATAAGTCGCAGCATTAGCAATGTACGTCTGTTTAGCCGTTGTCAGTGTATCAAGTGTGACTGGCGCAACAAACTCATTTGTATTTTGTATAAAACATTCACTTAATGTTGTGCCAGCTAGGGCAGCCAGGGCACTCATGTCCCAATCCAATTCTACTGTAACTTTGGCAGAATCACTCATAATTACCCCACTATTGTCAGTGTGACAGTACAATCAACGGTGGTCGTACCAGAACCTGAAACATTTACTGCAAAAAGAGCGATGTTGATTAATCGCTTATTGGTTGAACTGGCGTCAGCGGAGGCAAACGGTAGCTCGTATACTCGGCTTACAAAAGGTGCCCGCCGTGAAGTGCCGCCCATATCGGTACTACCTTCGTCAATATTCTGCGCCATAAGGCTAAATCTAGTGCTGCCGCCAACGCCAACTGAACCACCATCAGCCCCAAAACCACCCACCATGCGTATAGCAGCAGTAGAAACGTTAGCTTGGGCAGCTGTCATCGATGCAGTGACAAGCACCGCCCCTGCATCAGTAGGGCATGTGAGCGTGTTAGCACTTGCATCGGCAATACTGCTAGTATCAAATACAATTTCATTGCTATCAAAAGCAAACTGCGTCAACGTGTTGTGCGCTAAAGTAATCTCATTTGCTGTTATTACACACCCGCGCAATTTACGATCTGTGTTGATAAGCATAAAATCTGCGCCATCATATATAACAGAGTAGATACCACCACTTACTAGCTCACCACCTACAAGTGCTTCACCGTACACAGTTTTAATTGTTTTTGCGCCAAGGCTATTCACATTCAGTGTAGCTGTGCCGGTATTTGTATGGTTTGGCTCAAAAAACACACGTACACCAGCAGCATATGAACCGATAGCAGGGCTGGGCGCAACCGCATAAACATTACTACTACCTGTAGTGACCGCATAATTTCCAATGTGCGGACTAGCCGCAACTGTTTGTGTGGAATTATCAGGAAACTTAAACCCACCCGTACTACTGTAGATAACCCCACCAACTTCTAGTGGAACAGTAGGGCTAGCTTGGAGTATCCCGACACGATTATTGGAAGTATCAACTTTAAGTGTATTAGTATCAATAGTAACATCACCAGACCCAGTGATAGTACTAAACGCTCCTGTTTCAGCACTATTCGCTCCGATAGGGGTACCATCAATAGCACCGCCATCAATGTTGACGCTGCTAGCACTGAGGCTATCAGTAAAATCTGTAACGGCTGCTCCAGAACCTGCTCCATCAGCATACACGATTTTTGTGGCACCAGGAGGCACCGTCACACTTGCGCCAGAACCTTGTGACAGAATAATATTCTGGCTTCCACTTGTGTTATTATAAACGAAATATAATTTTTCGGCAGTGTTTGGGCTGATTGTAATCGTATTTGCACTTGACAATGAACCACTAAATACAAGAACTTTAAACTGCCCATCTGACAACGAACCAGAGCTAGTTGTCAAAGTATGCGTTGTGCCTGTCAGTGAAATAGCACCAACGCCATTCAGAGCGCGGTCTACAATATCAAAATTAGTATTGGTAGTTGTTCCCCAGGTGCCAGCCTGCGCACCCGTAACAATTTTTTCAATACCAGTATTATCTGTATATGTGCTCATCAGGTGCCTCTATGCAGCGATTTCGTTCCAGGTAGTTGATGTACTTGGTGCAATTTCGCCCCAGGTAGTTGATGTAAGTGGTAAAATTTCGCCCCATACTTTGTCCGTAGCAATCAAGGATACAGTAACTGTTCCTAATGATGTTGTTAGCCCAAAACCTGTTTCGGTGACAAGCGCATTTGGATCAATAAGCGCGGCAGTACCAACAGAAGCTGTTGCAACAATCCCCGAAACTGTTACAGAAACAGGCTGTGATACAACTACACTGCCAAGGCCCGTTGTTCCAGCAACACCCGTTGGAGTTGCGCTCAACGTCAAATCAATAGTTCCGTTCCCAAGTCCAGTCGTACCCGCAACACCCGTTACTGTGACTGCTTCGTTGAGAATTATAGTTCCGTTCCCAAGTCCAGTCGTACCCGCAACACCCGTTACGGCGACTGTTTCGGGGAGAGCTATAGTTCCAAGTCCAGTCGTTCCAGCAACACCTGTAACGGCGACTGTTTCGGGGAGAATTATAGTTCCAAGTCCAGTCGTTCCAGCAACACCCGTTACTGTGACTGCTTCGTTGAGAATTATAGTTCCGTTCCCAAGTCCAGTCGTTCCAGCAACACCCGTTACTGTGACTGTTTCGGGGAGAGCTATAGTTCCAAGTCCAGTCGTTCCAGCAGCACCTGTAACGGAGACTGTTTCGTTGAGAACGATAGTTCCGTTCCCAAGTCCAGTCGTACCCGTAACACCTGTTACTGTGACTGTTGCGTTGACAATTATAGATCCGTTCCCAAGTCCAGTCGTACCCGTAACACCTGTAACGGCGACTGTTTCGGGGAGAGCTATAGTTCCAAGTCCAGTCGTTCCAGCAGCACCTGTTACTGTGACTGTTGCGTTGAGAATTATAGATCCGTTCCCAAGTCCAGTCGTTCCAGCAACACCCGTTACGGCGACTGTTTTGGGGAGAGCTATAGATCCGTTCCCAAGCCCAGTCGTTCCAGCAACACCTGTTACTGCGACTGTTTCGTTGAGAGCTATAGTTCCAAGTCCAGTCGTACCCGTAACACCCGTTACGGCGACTGTTTTAGGGAGAGCTATAGATCCGTTCCCAAGTCCAGTCGTACCCGCAACACCCGTTACAGCGACTGTTTCGGGGAGAGCTATAGTTCCAAGTCCAGTCGTACCCGCAACACCCGTTACGGCGACTGTTGCGTTGAGAATTATAGATCCGTTCCCAAGTCCAGTCGTACCCGCAACACCCGTTACGGCGACTGTTTCGGGGAGAGCTATAGTTCCAAGGCCGGTTGTTCCAGCAACACCCGTTACGGCGACTGTTTCGTTGAGAACTATAGTTCCAAGGCCGGTCGTTCCAGCAACACCCGTTACTGTGATGAACTCGTTTTCACCAAGAGAACTAAATCCAGAGTTTGAAAACGGGTGAAAACTGAACATTATTAGCTACCGTTACTGACAAGCTGCCAGCCAGTTCCTGTCCAAGTTAAATCAAAACCGCCGTTGGCTTGAAGCTCAAGCTGGAAAATAGCGCTCTCCGAACTAGCCATATTATCCTCCGCTCACTTCGTCAGCGCCATCAGAGCCGTCAATAGAGCTTGGCGCTGAAGATGGCTCCGCGGAAGCTGGCAAATCGCTCACAATCCAATCCGTACCATTCCAATCAACGGTTTCATTTTCAGCATCGTATGAAGGGCGGTCAGCGACCTCAGTATATGGGTGAGTGGGGTCGTCGAGATTTTCTAACACCGCCTCCGCAGTGTAAGTTAAACCATTTGTCCTGCGGACTCGTTGCGGCATCGCTGTAACTGGATAACCTCCGTTTAAGCTATACATAACCATTTAGTAACTCTTTTCTATCTAGCTGACCGTGTGATCAAATGTTCCGGGTGTGCTGTAAGTGGTCGTTCCAGCGCCATCCGTGATTTTGACCTCGCCGTTCGCGCCATTGGGGTAAGTGCTGTTTGTGTTTGCTGAATTACCGCCTGCTTTTACGGTCATGCCGGTCGCCGCAAGCCGAGTCCAGGAGCTATTCACATGGCCTGAACCAGCGCCGCCACCGGCTTGACTGCTTGAGTCCCCGCCGTGGTTTGCTCCGCCGCCGCCGTAATAGCCGCCCCCTCCTGACCCAGCTGACGAATAATCGCCGCCGTTTGTTGATTGTAAGCTACCCCCATAACCGCCGATCAGGGCCGCGCCTGCGCCGCCACCGATACCCGAATTTGTACCGCCAGCCGAAGTGGTTGCACCAATACCCTTGTAGACTACGTTTCCGCCACCATCTGAGCCGTTCAGGCTGTCTGTTGCGCCATTTCCCGTGTGTGAATCGCCTCCGTCAGCATTATTATTGCCGCATCCGCCACCGCCGCCGCCGGCGACGACTTGTGCGTTCCCATGAGTGACACTTGTAACAAATACGCCAGAGCCGGAGCCGCCCTGGCCGCCCGTTTGATTGCTTTCATCGGAGTATAAATATCCACCGCGCATGGGGTCGCTGGTGTTGCCTTCCAGTGCGCCAGTGTCACTTTTATACCAACCCCTACCGCCATTTCCGACGACGATTTTCAAAACGTCTCCAACAGTTAAACTCTTTGACGCTTTAACAATACCACCGTCACCGCCATTGCCAGAAGAACTACTGTTGCCCCCGCCGCCGCCCGCGCCAAAAACCTCTGCGGTCACAGTTACTGCATTTGGATCGCGGATTGTTACCGTTTGGCTACTATCAAAGGTACGAGTTCCGACGCCATCCGTGACGCTGACCAAGCCTTTAAAGCCAGAACTATTGTAACCACCGCCCTTGCCGGTATCGCTGGCGTTAGGAGCATCAGCACTGGAATTGATAGTTGTCTGATAACCGGTCGCGCTGCCCGCAGTGCCGTTGTTCCCAGCTAGATTGGCTGTTGAAATCATCGTACTTTTTACGAAGCCTGAGCCGCCGCCGCCGCCACCGGTTTCCTCGTCATCGCTGTCGTCGACACCGCCGCCGCCACCACCCCAGTAGCCGCCTCCTCCGCCGCCACCATACATTCCATAATTAGCTTCAGATGCCCCGCCTTGCAGCGCACTGCCTGCGGTCGCTGTGGCACCCGCCGCACCGCCTGCGCTCTGCGTGCCACCGCCACCACCGTTCGGCGAGTTTACACCAGCAGCGCCAGACGAGCCACCACCGCCGCCGCCCGATTCATCTTCGCCGGTGCGGTCATATGATCCGCCGCCACCGCCGCCGCCCGCGATTAATAAAGCGTTTGCTTGAGTAACATCACTAGCTGCACTGCCAAGGAATACGCCAGCAAAACCGCCGCCAGACCCGCCTTTATGGCCACTGGTTCCGTTCGGAACGCCACCATTACCTCCGGCTGAAGAAGTTACAGTGCTGCCATTAACAGTGCCGCCAGCACCAACCACAATGTAAATCGACGTGCCTGGCGTGAGTTCGAGCGTGCCCTTTGCAAATCCTCCGGCACCGCCGTTTCCGGCCGTGCCGCCATTCCAATACCCACCAGCGCCGCCAGCACCCCAAGCCTTTATAGTCACGTTAGGCTGAGTCAGTGTGGGCCACGTATCATCGTTGAACGATTGTGAAACAATATCGCTGTTCAAATTCCAGACAGACGAAAAACTGTGATCGCTGGCTGGATCAACGCCTCCGATGATACGCGCCATCTAGCTGATTTCCTCATAGCTGATCATGATATCGCAATCGGATGCTGCCGATGCTAACGCTGTGATGGATTTATCTTCTAGCAAATAAAACGCAGAATTTTTATCAATAATGACAAGTGAACTGTCTGCTGGAACTACTACAGTCTTGGCAAAAAATTTGTCACTTCCTGCGCCGGCAGCAGCAGAGTTAATAGCTACTGAAACATCCACTGCAGATGTGCCGTCAATATTGGAACAGAGGACTGTATTGATCTTGAAAACCTTTCCAGACGAAGCCGCATTACTTACAATGCTTGCAGCACTTGTAGTTAATGTGGCTGTCGTCGTCTGACCATTAATCGTTGCGACGTTGACGATATTTGGGTTTGCCATTTTTTGCTCCTAGCCGAAAATCATGGCCACTGCGATGGCCTTGCCTGTGGACACACCTCCACTGCCACCGCCAGATATGGTGATAGTTTTGGTTGCACCTGTGCCAGAAGCCGTGACGCCGGAACCCACAAAATTGAGGGTCTGAGCTTGGGTGGACAAAGCACTTCCCTCGTCCTGAACTGTAAGCCCGCTGCCCGAGCCAGCCGTGGTTTGTGTCGTACCATCGCTGAATTGGATGCCAGTGCTGTGTGCTACGAGTTGACCTGTGAGAGTGCCGCCAGCCAGGGCCAAATAATCACTCGTAGCCGCCGTGGCCATCGTGCCAAGACCAAGGTTTGAACGCGCTCCCGCTTGGTCAGACGCCCCCGTTCCGCCATCGGCCACTGGCAAGTCGCCAGTCGAAAGTTGACCACCGCTTGAAGTGTACAACGCACCGGCTGACAGGCTGGTTGGCAGGATCAGGTCGTATGTAGCACTGGCAGAGTGTGGTGGACTAGCAATAGAAACACCATGTGAGTTTGACTCACAGTTCAACATCACCTTACCAGCATTTGTATTTCCACGAACTTCTAAATAACCTGTACCGTTTGCCGCAACTTGCACATTCCCGTTTGTGTTTGTTGAGCTGAGTGCATTTGCATCAAGTTGTAAATTATCGATTCTTGCATCTGTTACGGCAGCGCTTGTGCCAAGTGTAATGCCATCAATAGCACCACCATCAATATTCACACTATCAGAAGCCTGCGTTGCAATCGTACCAATACCCAGGTTTGTCCTGGCTGTACCCGCATCACTCGCGCCTGTGCCACCGTCAGCTACAGCTAGATCAGTAATTCCAGCAACACTGCCACCCGTTACCGCAACATTAGTTATATTCACTGCTCCAGCGGCATCGGCAAATACAGCCTTACCAGCAGGATACACGCAGAACACATCTTTTGTGCCAGCAGAAAAATCTGTAGCTGAACCATTATTACTGCTAGCTAGTACAGTAGTTCGGCTCAATGTCGTGCCGCTAGCTGTATAAGTACCTAGCGCCGTTTCCCATTCATCAGCGCTACGATGCACAATCGTAAAATATGTTGTATTCGTATTACCGACTTCGGTAAAAGCATCAAAACCTGTCACAGCGCCAGCAAGGGTAAGTGTACCAGTGCCGGTAGTTGTGGAAGTCTCGCGTACTCTATCTTTTACGACCAGGGCCATAGATTCATCCTATGCAATCCTGATGATTGCGTTTGAAGCATCTGCTGTGGGAAACTGCACTGTGAAATCACCAGCACTAGCTGTTTTATCACTGCCAAAATCTAACACGCAAACGGCAGGATCACTTGCAGCTGACTCATTAAAAATCAAAGCACCGCGAGCAGTAATGCTGACTGTACTAAATGTCAGGTCAGCAAAATCTGCTAATGCTGTTGTACTTGATGCTACGGGTGTCACGTTTGTTAGCGTGCCGCCTTTTGCTGAGTACCCAGAACCTGACACTTCATTTGAAGTTGTATATGCAGTTGTTGCGGCATCAAGCGACGCACTGCTGGTATACAACGCTAACTTGAAAGTGTTACCGCTACTGTTTGTAAAATCATGAACGCCTTTGAGCAACTCAACTTTGAAAGATGTGCACATCGCTTGTGTAATTGACACTTATATTCTCCTTATCAACTGTGCTAAATCATCATGACCTTGTTGTTTTAGCAGATTATAAACAGTCGTTCTATCAGAAACGACAGCTTGTTTCATATAGTAGACTAAAACATTCCGCAACGTATCGCAATACGCCCTTGCTTGTTGCTGAATTTCTGGCGGCGCTGAGTCAGAAACCTGAAGTATTTTACTCAGGCACATCTCAGCTACATCTTCAACTGAGTGCCCCTTGTTTGATGTTGTAGCAACACCAACAGAACCGATATCTGTAGCAACCTCTACACTAAACATTAACTTTTCTGCCTCATGACAAGTCCTGTTCTATACGCATCTGTGACTTCATCTGCTTCACCAAACTCTTTCAATCGTGCAAGTGCCTCAGCATAACGGCTTTGATAATTTTGCAGCACATCTGTTTCGCCTTTCATGAACGTATATGCTTCATATAACGATGCATACAAAAGTGCTAACGGCGCATAATTACTCAACCAAGTAGTTTCACTATCTGCACCTGCGGTTAATGAAGCAGGTCGATAATAATAATGAAACTCTGCTACATAGGCTTGGTCTGGTGTTGGAGCAACGATAAAGTTGCGATTATCAAACTGCGAATAATACTTAGGCGTGCCTGTCGTAGCACTATTAGGGTTGACTGTCTGTATAAACGAGACATCTTTACGCAGCAAAAACTCTTGCTGTGAATTATTTATGATCGATAGAGAAAAAGCAGCCAGAAAATCAATAGGAAACACAAGAAATTTTTGGTTCGCTGTAAAAGTACCAGAGGCATTTTTGCGGAAGATGGATAGCTGCACCTCTGTAAAGATTCGCTGTTCCGCATTTTTTATAAAAGTATTTAGCTGGTTCACAAAAGTTGTTTCTGTGTTTTCAGTGTAATCTTGTATCGCTGTTTTTAATTCTGCATATGTGAATGTCATGATACCACCACCAATACAATTCCCACCGAGGCTAATCCTGCAAGCCCTCTTGCAGAAGCAGACGGTGGAAAAATTTTGCCATCACCAACAACAACAAGCATCGGCTCTTTTCTATCTGTTCTAGGCTCAAAAAGAGCTTGTGCATCTGGCGGCGGAACAGTCGGCTCAAGCTGTGGTGCTTTTGGTTCATAACACTCACCGCAAACTTTCAACCCATTCCATTCTTTGCGCAGCTCAGTATAACGATAAGCCTGCCCACAACGATCACATATCGCTTGTGCATATCTGCCACTGGCAAACAAATTACTCATACGTTTATAAACCCGTAAAAGTCTTTAGCAGGAATAAGGCTCAAACCGGCCCTATCTCTATCCTCTGCTGCGGCACGTTCAAACTCTTCTTCATATTGCGCTTTCAACAATTGCGTCAACTGCGGATTGCGTTTCATCGATAGATAGTACGCCAATCCTGCTGCTAAACAAGGATAGAACCGAAAAGGTACCTCCGTTTCGTTTGTAAAATCATCGGCATCATCAATGCGAGTCAACCTATCATACACAAACTCATAGACCGAAGATTGGTCTGGCGTTGCCCAAAACCGTATCTGCGGAGTTATCTGTCTATCAACATAAAATTGTGTAGGCTGTGCTTGTGTCAACTTATTACTCAAGTTGAGGTATTGGTCGCGGCTGATACGGCTAAGTGTTGTATCTGCTTGCGAGGTAGTTCCTGTACTTTGCCGGAGCACGCCAGATAATACATCAATTGATGCCTGAACATCTTCAAAACCTAACGCACTAGAAAGCGTCGTGGTGGCACCACTCGTTGCGCCAGTCAACGTTTCACTTGCTGTAAACGTTCCTGTGGGCACTGCAACAGTAAGTTGAGTACTGCTAGGTTTGGCTGTAATCTGTGCTGTGGCGGCGCTAGAACTGCCTGTGATGGTTTCACCTAGCGTAAAGCTGCCGCTTGCTGCTACCGTCGCTACCAAATCACCAACGGGGTATGTGTTCACTCCTGCGACGAGCTTCAGTGTTTTTTGCTCTATTGTCCACCTGTTCAATCCCCTGTTCGCCCAATCAGCAAACAGAATATTCAGTGAACGTTTTGCAGAAGTTAGATCATAACCTGTGCGGGGTATAACACCACACCGCTCATAGGCTTCTTCAATGTAATCAGCTATATCAAGCGAAAAGTTTTTTGATTCAGAAAAAGCCATCTATCTACTCATCTTGTGGGAGATGAAGATTATCAAACACTTCATCTATATCACGATACTCCTCGCTTTCAGAGCTAAACGCCCTGTGCATCGGCTCAAAATCTGGTCGCTCATCACCAAGTTCAAAAAACGCTGGGTCATAAAACTGCGCCCGATTGTTTGGTACGCCAACTATATGCCCCATATCTAAACAGCACAAATGCGTGATTTTGTTTTGCCGATGATCATCCGCATACATACTGTTCATATAGTCAACTGAAAACCAATACCTTCCTGGAACTTTTACACCCTCTATGAGAGCAAACATAGGCATGTCTGCGAACATATCAAACCGAACTACAGAAAACTCAAACGAACTGCAATCCCAGGGCTGTATTTGGTAATCAGAAAAATCATCCTCACAATCTTTCGTGACTAATGCTCTCAGTGGCATGCGGCTCCATCCGTAACCACCGAGACCCTCTTCTGTGAAACAAACTTGAAAGCTCAGCTGCTTACCCATGTAAGCTGTTACTGCATGGACAAATCCTTGTAAGTATTCGCCATGTCCACGTTTGTTCGCAGTAGTGTACTCTTTACGGATTAATAACCTTTTGAAGGGTATGTTTTCCGTAAGGAGTGCCATCAGTACTTAGCTTTTTTGACCATCCCACCCATTTTCATTTTGCGAGGCTTGGCTTTAGCACCCGCCTTACTCGCCGTAGTGGTCTTTTTTGCTTTCTTTTTCATATCAAGAAATTTTTTAAGTCCTTTGGGCATTGTACCAGGCATAGCTTTTCTCCTTCTACCAGGCTTTGCAAGACCAGTAACGCGCGGAAAATTTGTCCTTAGCAGTGTCACAATTATGTCTCGCTCTAAAATTTTTCCTGCGTCCTGGTTGATCTTTTTTGATAGTCATGTTAGGATCACCAAAACGAACCAACTTCACCTCTTTGCCTTTTTTAGCAAGTACGGCAGATTTTTTCTTGCCGCCAGGAGTGCGCTTTGGCTTGTTGAATCCAGCAAAACTTTCACCGCGATACTTTACACGGCCACTGGCAAGCCTCTGCACATCTTTAGTAGTAGCCATCAAGCGTACTCTTTTTTCACCTGAATGATCACTGTATATGTATCTGCAGCAGTATGGCCAACTGTGGTGAACAATATGTCACCAGTTTTCCCACTGCCTGCATTATTGGTAAGGCCACCAAAAAGTGAATAATCATGATACCCACTTTGGTTTTCACCTAACTCGATGCAAAACACATTTGATGATGCGTCAAAAAGCAACTGCACTTTCATGCCGTTACATTGCCACCAAATTTTTTCAATAGTTGCACCAGAACAAACTGTTCCATTAGGCAAACTGGCTAGAGCAGAAACATCAACTTTAGCTACATTTGCTTCGCCAGAACCGTCAGATACATTGGTGAACTTGAGTACAGCAGTCTTTTGTCCATCAACTATTGTCTGCGAAGTGACTGCATCTGCCATTATTTACTCCTCAAGCTCGCCACGTAAGATCATCGCCTTACGTTCAGCACTTCCAACTGGGGGCAAAGAAACCGTCGCAGCGGCAGACTTTTTTGTCTTTTTTGCAGGTGTTTCCTCAACCCAGGCTTCGTTTTCTGGGGTGTTGGGGTCATCTGCAACATAATGCCCTGCTTTAGTTCTGGCCCTTTTGCGTTCAGCCATCATTTACTCCTATCGCGTTTGGCAAGCGAACAAGTAATCGATCGTTGCTGATTTTGTGCCCGTTGCTGAACCAGAAAATTCCATCGCACCAATAGCAAGGTTTTCATCATCTGGAATATTCGCAGTATGCGTTGCAACTAGAGCTCGGTTGACAAAAAACTCAACAGAACCAGTGCCCTTCACATGAAACCCAAGTGTGACAAAAGTATCATCGCTGATATCAATACCTGAATCAGTCGTGGTAGCTGTGCCGTCTTTTTCAGTGATACAATCAATATTTGTGTCGCCATCATCAACTTGAAACACAATACGGTCAGCAGCAGCCAACATCGCTTCTGGGTTTGTAGCAAAGTTTGTAGTCAAGCCAACACAAAGCTCAATCGCACCGCCCTCACTATCACCAACTTTTAACTTAGTTTCAAACCAGATGTCTCGGCCAGAGGCGAGTGCAAAAATCTCATTACCTTGAACGCTGGCACCATCATTATCTGTAGTGGCCTGTGAAGTAAGCACAAGGGTGCCACTTTCAGCATCTGCACCAAGTGCAGCAGTTGCACTGGAATCTTTTACAACAGTCCAGTCACTGGTAGCATCAAGCGCCACACCAGTAAAATCATCCATGTAAACCAGATAATCTGGATTTACGCTTACTGGGAGGTTTTCAAACCATTTATTGGAATTGTTTTTACCGGCAAACAAAACTGGGCCAGTGAAATGTACAGCCATGTCATACTCCTGTCGTGGCTAGTGTCAGCAAATGCTGTCAGGGTACGCTAGTGTAGGCAAAAAAAGAGGGGGACACAAGTCCCCCTCTTCAAAGTATTTATGCGCCTGGAGAACCAAACACGCAACGTGGGTCACTAACGCCGAAGCTATAGCGCTCACGTGCTTTGTAACGAACGTTACCTGTATCAAAATCGCCTTCCATAGAAGTACGAACAGGGGAACGCTCAAAGTGTTTGAACCCATTGGGGCTATCAGTTTTGATAAAGAACGCATCCGTATCAGTCAAGTAATGATTAATTACATAACCTTCAGGCAGCATGCCCATATTACGCATTGCGTTAATATCGTTATCCGCAGTACCCGGACGTAACTGCGTAGCAGTCAAACGCTCGGCAACAAACTGCAACGCAGGTGGGATAATCAACTTACGACCTTGCACAGCGACTAACAGGCCGCGCTCATCAATGAACGCTGCAATGTCAATCATGCTCTGCTCGAGCGAAGTTTCATTCAAATCCGCTGCAACAGTAAGCTCATTGCGGAAGTTACCACCACCCAATGTTGGGTGATCAGTCGCACAAAGCTCTTTGCCATCACCAAAAGTAAAGCTGCTGTTGAACGCATTGTTCAAAATATTTGCACCTTTAACTTCTTTGGTGTTCGCCATTGAGCGTGCCAGCGCACGAGTGTAACGAGTGCTGAGACGATCGTAAAGGTTATCCTCTACTGCTTCCTCAGTAATCGCAAACGCAAGTGCGATGGTTTCATGTGTGTAACGAGCTGTGAATGACTCGTTTGCGGTATCAAAAGTGACGGCGGCACCTTCAGTTTTCACTGGGGCTTGACCGAACCCTGACAGCATAACCTCTTCTTCAAATGCGCGGTCGGAGCTTTCGGTATCAAAAACTTCGTTCCACTCATTTTCGTAGCGGCTGTACTCAAGACCAAAAAGAGCGTTAAGACCAGGCTCAAGCTCTTTCATTAATTGTGAACGGCTAATTGGCATCGCTTATCTCCTTATACACCGGCACCAGTACCGTTAGCATTGTAACGATAAAAGTGGTTGTTGAGAAGGACGATGGCCAACATACCCGCAGCACCAGTATCTGCATTTGATGGGCTATCTTCAAACCCAACAATACGCATATTAAGTGTGTTGGTCGTAGCAACCGTGCTGACAGCTAACTCACCGGTTGAAATACCAGTAGTGGCATCACCAGAAGTAGCAGTAGCAAAGTTAGCATTGGCATGAATAGAAGCATCGGTTGCAGCAGCATCACAGTTAATTAGAAATAACTGCTCTGGGTTTGCTGCGATCAACGCGGTTGCTGCTGTTCCTGATTTGACAGCAGAAGTACCAGGCCAATTGTTAGCGAACTTTGGCTTACCATCGAGGTCGATGTACTCGCAGCCCATGAAAGCGCCAAGCAACGGAACAGTTCCACCATTTGCATTACCAACGATATCAATCATACCGTTAGCAAGCGGAATCACTGGAGTGCCCTGGAAAATCGTGCTAGAAGTGCCAGTTGTGCCAGTGGTTTGGATTTTGAACCTGGAAACACCGTTAGAATTGGTACCCTCACCCAGCATGGAATACATACGAAGACCAAAAGCGGCATCTTTGTTTGCCATTTTGAACCTTCCTTACATACTAAGTTTCAGAGTCAGTGGAAGGTCGTCTTCCACCGAAGGTGACACGACTCTGCCTATCTGTAGTAATAGGCATGCTTGGGTGCTCTTCCCGCATAAGGTCATTATCAACAGCATCCATTTGCTGTTTTGCGCGTGTTTGAAAATACGCGGCCCGTTCATTACGTGTTTCCACGGGGAATCGGGCAAGCAGGAGACCGCCCACTCCAATAACGCCAGAATGTTTACCATCCTGAACAGTCGGAGCTTCAAAGTCTGGATATTCATCGGCTCGAACAAGTTCGAAGCCTTCGCGTAGTCTACCAGAAATATTCTTTTTATCGTCGATACCCATGACAGATTCACGGATCCAACGATGAATAAACCCTTCCGGTGCGGGTGGGGCATCCAATGAGGATGGTGGGCTCCAAGGCTTACGGCGAGAAGTATTAGTTCTCGTAGTGGCGGCACGGGGTGTTTTGTCTACCATTACTGGCTCCGTGTTTCAAGCAAAGCAACTTGCTTCGCGTAGTCTTCTAGAGATACACCAAGTTTCTTAGCAATTGCAACCTGGCTTGGGGTGAGTTTGACAGATTTTTTTCCGTTTTTGCGTGTAGTGCTTGAAGCACGACCTGTCGGAGCAACATTTGAAGTCCGTTGTTGCGGTGGTTCTGCTACTTCTTGTTCTACAACAGTCGGTGCTTCAAACCTGTGTGGGAAGGTATCACGCATACGTTTATCAATTTCTTCGTAATACGAATCACTTTCTGGGTTAAAGTGTTCTTCTTGCACAAGCTGCTTATGGATGCTGAAGGCAGTAAGGGTCATAGGCTCATCTGTGCCAAACCACTCATTCTTTGCACTCCACTCCTCTGCTTTCGGGCTAGGTGCTGCTTGCCGTTCATTATTCGCAGCAGGTGCCGCAGGTTCCGCAGCAGGCGCTTCTGTTTGTAACCGTTCACGCGCATACTCTAATCGTTGAGTTTCAAGCGCATGCTCTGACAGCTTGCGAGAAAGTTCTACCTGTGCATCAGCATCACCAAGCTCAATAGCTCGCTTTAACTGATCATTCAAAGTACTTTCAGAAACCTTCAAACGGTTATCATACTCAGTCAAATAACTTTCATCTGACTGTTTTGCACGCTCTGAAACTTGATCATATTGCGTTTTAAGCGAAGTTGCATAATCTAAAGCTGCTTTTTCTCGCCTTTCGGCTTCGCGCATCCGACTTGTCAACTTGCTTATGCGTTTTTGTACCGATTCAGAATATTCTTCCGCATCATCCTTCGCCTTTGGCTTTTCATCAGATGAATTAGTTTCAACATCCTGTGCTTCCGGCTCTGGCGTATTATCTTCTAACTCAACATTTGCCTCTTCTTCCACAGGCAAATCATGCATCATTTCACTACTAGACATTTCCTACTCCGTCACATATGGATGATATCACTGGGGTCAGCAATAGTTGCTATGATTTCATCATCATTCAAGATGCGGACTTCACCACCATCGATCTTAAATCGTGAACCAGCATACCGCCCAAAAATCACCCAATCTTTTTCCTTACACCAAGGTGTACCATCAAACTTATCTTTGTCTTTATAAGCAAGGGGGCCAACACGTAACACATAGCCACACACAGTCGCTAAGGCTTCGCGTTCAATTGTTTGGTCTGGTAAATAAATTGAGCCCTGCTTTTTTTGCCCTTTGAATGGCAATAGCAAAATCCGCCAGCCTGTAGGCTGTGGTAAACGATCAATTGCTGAATCAGGGAGTTGGGTAGGGTCTAGTACTAAATTTTCTTCTTTAACATAAGCTGTCTCAAGAATCTTCTGGGTCATCGGTTATCCTTCTAAGCAGGTCTCTGAGTTCCTGTTCAACTGTTCCAAGCTCTGAGATATGTGCTCTCAGCTCGCGGAACGCAGTAAAATCGGGTACAGCACCGTATGCTAACGTTTCTTCGTAGCTGGCACGACGTTCCCGTAAGTTCTTTAGCAGACGTTCAAATAAAAAGATACTTGGATCTTCAGACATTTTTATCTGTTCTCGCCCTTGCTTTACTCATAGCGCGATTACCAAACCAAAATGCGATGATTGCACTGAAAATTGCTTGTGTTTCAGGATCCCAAATCATCATAGCAGCAGCACTGAAGTTTACCTCTGGTTCTTGCAAAGCCGTGTAAAGCAAGGTTCCTTTTACACCTGCAAATGTTATGAAGAAAAGGTAAGTAAGAACAGGGCGCACACTGCCGCGCAAAGCGTTGACAAATGGCCCAGCATCGACAGATCTGTCATGTTCATATAAACTCTTTGTTTCTTGTATCTCTGCTTCCGCATCAATCTCTTTTAACTTCAGCTCACTCAACTGAGTAGCGTACTTAGCTTTCGCTTCCATCATAGCAAGCTGTTGTTGGTTCGCTTGCCGCTGTTTAAAATACCCTAGGATTTCTGGTACAATACTTGTACCAAAGCCTAAAAGTGTTCCTAACAAACTCAACATTATCTTTTAGCCATCCAAGCAGACATACCCATATAAGCACCGACAATACCAGCTAGCGCAATATACATTGTGCTAATCAAACCCGTCAGTGCTTGTAGCCTAGTCTCACTTATGAGCGGTGTGCACAAAATTGTTGTCAAAACTAACATGAATAAAAACGCGCCAACGGCAATACGTTTTTGTGTGACGAACTTCATATGTTCGTCCCAAGCCTCTAGCTCCTCTTCAGAAACAAGCCCATCATTATTCAAGTCAGCCATAATTTATTGACTCCCAAAATCACCACTGTCTTCAAGTAATTGCTGTTCAGCAGCCATTGGATCATCTATATCTGCTTTGATTCCAAAAGCATCTTCAAGAAAACTTGGAATACTAGCCCCTGCCGCAAGCATTCCTGGGCCAGGAGTTACAAGTCCACCAATTATACCAAGGCCGCGAGCACCTAACTGAACAGGCGCAGGTGCATTGACGGCTGCTGCGAGTGTGCCAAGTATACCTTTATCTGCAATACTTTTTGCAAGATTCATAATACCACCCGCAAGCCCTGGAGTTTCTGGCGTTTGCGGTGCCATAGGTTGTGGGCCGAACTCTAATAGCCCTTCTACTGGCTGGGAAGTGCTTTCAGGTTCTCCGGGAGCAGGTCCAGGATCAGAAGTACTGCCTTGATTTGACGACGGGCCAAACTCCTGGCCTTCTGCCGTAGGATCACCATCACCAGGTCCAAAAAAAGGCACACCATTCATCATCTTTTGTTGGCCTTTTTTAGTGATACCACCACCCATTTTGCGAAGCATTTCTGCTTCTTGCGGATTGATGTAAGCTAAAAAATGGTCTTTTACACGATTTGGAACAGTCACTTTACCTTTCATCACTGCCCCCTAGCTTTTAATTGAGCTTGCAGGTTTGTGCGGTACAAAGCGACTTCTGCACGGCGTGCAGCAATATCCTCTGTTGAATCAATACGATCTTGTGCTAAATTTGCATCTTGTAGCAGTTTAGCTCTATCTAACTGTAACTCTGCTGCATCATTTTGCGCATTTGCTAATAATTCTCGCTCACGCAAGGCTAGGTCTTGTTGCTTTAATGCAACAACAGGATCTGGCTGTTGTGGTGGTGCCATAAGTTGCGCAAACTCTTGCATCAGTTCTGCTTCTTTTACAGCAACAACATTCACCATTTGCTCTGGTGGCAACACCATACCTGATGCAGCAGCTTCTTGCTGAGCAATTTGCTGTGCTAATAATGATAGATGTTGAAAAATATGTTTTTGTAATGCAGCCGCTAATGCCGGTTGTGCTTGAATTAACGGTGCCTGCATAAATGCTAAGTGCGCACTGATATGCGCTCGATGATCCTGCTCAGGAAATGCCTGTGGTCCAGGTGCACCATCGGGTATAGCAAGCACATTACTGTTTTCTTGTAAGGGGCCAATAGGCTGTGGGTCTTGTGGTGGGGAGAGTAACTGGTCAATATTTGTTACACCTAATGCCTCATACATACGGCGGTATGCTTCGTACATATTATGCATTTGTGGTGCCGCATTAGCTAACTTGAACTGTTCTTGCGCTAAACTAACACGCTGCGACATACTAAAAATATTTGGGTCACTTACAGGAAGTATATCTACCCGTGCATCAAAATCTTGCTGCACAATTTCTGGTTGGGCGGGTGCTACATCATACGGGTAACTACGTGTACCTTCAGCAAACAAAGTTCCCAACAGCTGAAGTTCTAACTTCATACTAGCATGCATACGCTTATGCACTGCCGACATAACTTTTGCACCACGCTCTAGCAACGCGATAGTGGTGCCAACAGGCATCTCTTGGTTTGCATCACCAACGCCCACTTCGGTGGTGCCGACAAATTTTTCAGCACTGCCGACAACAAAACCCAATAATTGGAATAATGTGCCGCTAGGTTCTTTATAAGGCAGCGGTAAAAGGCTTCCGCGTAAATCATTACCAGGCACATCAACATCGCGGAACTCGCCAGGTTGAATAGGATTTGCATCATCGCTGATGCGTAACCCTCTCGCCTTGAAACCTGCCGGTAAATTACTGAGTGTGCCAGCATCTATCAGCTGTCGTAAGGTGCTCGTAGCACTGCGGCTGTTGTTACCTAGTAAATGGATCAGTCCAAAACCATAAAAACCAAGGCCAGGAGTGAATTTATACTGCACAAAGTATTCAAGCGGCTCTTTACGGCGGTCATTTTGCTTAAAATTACGGCGGATAGCTAAAATTTGGTCAGTATCGGTACAAATTGTCACTACATACGGTAATTTGATGCCTGTTTCTTCGCCATCTGCATCTTTATCCGGAAAAGATTCCAAATCTAAGTAACAATGGCACTCTATCAACGTTAATTCGTCATCATCGCCGATAGATTCACGGCCCTCGATCTTATCATACGTCTGTTGAATATCGTCGCGGTCATAACCACTATCACCCATAATATCAACATCAGCATAAAAACCACTCACTTGTAGTTTTCGCACTGCATTCTGCGACATACGCAACACATGCGTTACACGTTCAGCAGTTTGTAAATCAGTAGCTGCATAATTCACAATCAAATCATCAGCAGGTACAAATTTACTCACTTCGCGGCCGAGCTGCCCATCAAAATATACTTTTTTGAACGCACTGCCGCTCAAACCAAGGTAATACAGCATTTGGTCGAACTCACGTTCGTACTCTTTCATCTCGTACATGATTTTATAATTCATATAATCTTGTACGCGCTGACTCGCTTGTTCAAGGGCAGGGGTCGGGGTACCAATAATCGTCGTACGGACAGGCCCACTGCTAGGTAAAAGTTCCTTATAAGCACCAGCTTGGAATTGTGTTACAGCTTCGTTCAATAAAGGGTGAACTACTCCCGTTGCGCCCATAAAAGGTTCAGTTCTATTTTCGTATGTCAAACCTAACAGGGCTAAACCATCAGTGTACTGTTTTTCCCAATCTGCGCGGCTAGCACGGTCATCTTCATAACTACCGCGTATCTCACTACTAATACGTCCTAATTCTTCTTCGGGAAGCATTTCCGCCAAATTGCTATCAAACCCTGCTTCAGGGCCAGCAATTTCATCTTCACCGAATGACAAAGTTGCGCCACCATCGGCATCCTCCACAAGTTCTACATCAACATCATCAGGGGTAGCTTCCTGTTCATCAGCTAATAACTGCTCAAGGGTTAAACCTTCATCTTCCGGTAAACCCTGCGGCGCTCCAAACAGGCCATCATCAATCATCGCCATGCTAAACCCTTTCAGTAATAAACATGCTGGGCAACATATCTATCAGTATCATCCTGCCAATCTTCAGGATGTGCTATAAAACCGCCTTCTCTAAAACGGCGCAATGCTTGTGTTACTGTATCAACATAATCATCATGCTCGCCACTAGGAAATGCAGCACATTCCTCTATAACATCTTCAGCCCAACTTGTATCAGGTGCCCACACTAAACCACCTTCTAAAATAGGGCTAATCGTATTTACACGGGTATATTTATCATTACCACGGCTAGGGCTATAATTCACCACAGGTATTCCCATCTGTCGTAACTCATGGGTCAAAGGGGTACCACTTGCTTTTGCCTCGATTAATACACACTCGGGCTCCCAATATTTATACTCTTCTTGGGCAACACGGCGCAAATCAGGAAAGTCCCAACGCCCTCGGCGTGCATCCAATAAAATTACATTAAAAGCACCACCCTCTTCAGGTTGGAACACACCCCAAGTTGTAATAGCACTGTAATCAGCAGAAGTTTTCTTACTGTAAGCAGTATCGTAACTCTGCATAATATACGTTAATGGCGGTAATTCTTCATCTTCCCAACGCTGCCACCATTCACGTTTTAAAATAGCCGCCGTTTCACTGGTGGGGTTCTGCTGCCACTGGGCTTCCCACTTTGCGACAGATAAACTGCCCTTTACACTTAATAAATCGCCCTTATTCCAAAACTGGGGCCATACAGGTTCATCATTAGGCATTATAGCAGGGAACTCAATTACTTCCCACTGGTCAGCCAATATATCGCGGCCCTGCTGCCGCACTAATTTACCCGTTAAATCATTCTCAGCCCAACGCGTCATCACAATCACAATGGCACCACCAGGCTGTAATCGTTGGCGGGGGCCACTTGTATACCACTCATAAGCATTATCTAATGCACTCGGGCTCAACGCATCCTGTTCACTGTGGGGGTCGTCGATTATCAACAAATCAGCACCACGGCCCGTAATCGCACCACCTACACCAGCAGCAAAATATTCACCGCCATTACCCGTTTCCCATCTACCGGCAGCCTTACTATCAGCACGTAACTGCACTTTTGGGAATATCTGCTTATACTCATCTGTATCCATAAGGTTTCGTACCTTACGGCCAAAACGTACCGCTAACTCTGCAGTATGGGTCGTCTGGATTATCTTCAACTTCGGGCGGCGGCCAATTAACCAAGCAGGCAATAAATAACTGCTAAACTCACTCTTTGTATGGCGGGGCGGCATATTCACAATTAACCGCTTACTTTCACCCGTAGCTATTCGCTTAAAAGCAGCAGCCATTCTACTATGGTGCATACCACCTATAAACTCAGGCCATACTACTTTTACAAAATCTAAAAAATCAGCCTGGGCAGCATCAGCCTTAGCTGTACTACCAGCACGCTCTAATAAATGGGCAAATAATTTTAACTTTTCCTCTGGGACACTATCAAGGTTCACGCCTAAATTATCAGGCATCACACACCCCTACTATCTTCCCATCACAAACGTAGCAAACCAACTGAACACACCACCAACTAAACCACCAAACACAACACCAATCATCGTCAACGCTGCACCCATACCACGCCAGCGGTTTAATGACTCATTCTGCTTTGTGACTATTTTATACAAATTTTGTACATCAGCCTGCACCCGCTCAACTCTTGCACTTAGCTCACTTATCTCGCGGTGCAAACGAATATCATTCTCATCTGACATAATATCATCTCCGACGGCCGATTTGATTTGTAACCTACATTATTTGTGGGGAACCGTACATATGCTAATGCCTATGTACCTCT
>VMHT01139032.1_pt1 | contig 22911 bp, 33 predicted proteins | sample 4693611 | NCBI WGS metagenome assembly VMHT01 (sample SAMN12280063, study PRJNA550983) | marine metagenome | isolation source: seawater sampled from same location over 5 years 0.02-0.2 micron viral filtrate | place: USA: collected off the coast of southern California halfway between the port... ...
AGAGAACTCAGAGAAAGCGCTAGAAAGAACCTATCTTTAACGCGCACTAGCAAGGGCATTGCGTATTGCAGTATCAAATCTCAACCGAAAGTTTTTTCTGACGGTACGCGCTACGATTTGGCGAAACGGAAAGCGTCCCGAGTATTGCGCCTTGGGTTCCCATGCGATCACCATTCGAATTCTTCCGCCTTTGTTCCTAGACTTGGCGCGTTTGCTATTCGCTGGCATACGTTGCCAAATACCCGCGCCACCTTTCCCGCCCTTGGGCGTACCGCTAAAATATTTGTCTTTGTCTGCGAGTAAGCGATCAATCTTTCCGCGTGGAATATTCCCAAATTTGTTTGGTCGCATATTGGATGGGACCGGAACGGGGATCGCTTGACCTTGAGGGAATCTAGTCCCGCCTTTGATCTGGCGCTTCATGTATTCAGCTTGCGTGATCTTGCCCTGACCTTTTCCAAACTTGCGCGATCTGAACCCGACCTTCGCAACGAGGTTGCGCTTTGTTGATTTCTCGACTTGGACCCCGCGTTTTGTGTATGCAGTCGGATTGTCTAGGTGAATATCGAGTGCGTCTTGTAGCGTCTTGCGGACATCGAACGCGGTTGCGTTCAGCGCTTTAGAAGTTGCGAAGGGGATTTGCTTTCGCTGGATGCGGTTCAGCGATCTTGTAAGCTCTTTGATATCGGAACGTATATCGATTTGCATCCATGCAATCGGAGGAAATTACGCGTTATCGTTATCATCTGCGAAGTATCAAATCGTGTCAAAAAGTAGTGCAAACGCGTTTGCAGATTTGTGGAATCACTTACGAAGCTTGACGAAGCGATTGCCGTTATATCGCTTTTTCTTGAAGGGTCGCACTTGCGCGAATCGTTCCGGTTCCGCGAATGGATCTGGAAGAACTCCATGATAAATTTGTGCGAGTTCTTCAATCGTGACCCAAAGATTACGCCCTCGCGGTTTCGAGTATTTTGATTCGAATTCGTAGATGCGAATTAAGCCTTTACACGATCCAGGTCGTCCCTTGATCGCGAGTCCGCCAGCGATTTGTCTTTGGCGCATCTTTGCACGATCTCGCAAGCTTTCACGGTTCAAGCATCCGCAAGATTTCGTTTTGCCAGTTCGCACCGAATGATCGTCGATTTCTTTTTCCGTTCCGCAAATGCAACGATACAAACCGCGTTTCTTGCTCCAACGATCTTTTCCTGCATCGCGTAATCGTGTCAGCCTACAAGCGGAGGTTGTCAAAACAACTCCGCTTGATTAGACGTTTGCTGATCGCTTATTTGTTCAACGCGATTTTTAATCCAACGGTTTAAATCGGTGCGATGCGTAAACGTAGGCGATTTATCGTTTTTATTAATTGCATAATACTTAGCGTCTTTATTTAAAAAGATTCGATAACTTAAACGCTTACCGATAAAACGCTCTTTCGAATTACTTAATCTTTTATAATCCATTACTCGCCTATTATTTTATTTTTCCCGATATAGTTTCCGTATTCGTCGAATGCGGGATGATTTTTAAATCGGACGAAATCGTATTTAATTCCGGGAATCGCTCCAGGGCGATTTGATTCGCCCTGGAATATTTCCGTTTCGATTCCGTTTAGCGTTCCGCGAATGTTTCCGTCTGCGCATCGGCGCAGTTCGTCTTTCGGCTTTTCGACTTCAGGCGTAAAGCGAACTCGTTTTTTGAGAGCGCTTAAAGTCGTCTTCGCGGCATCGGTTCGCGATTGCGAATTTGCGTACTCTCTAGATGGGGGAGAGAAAACCCCTTTAGGGGTTTTCATCTCTCCCCCACTAGAGAGTGCAACGTTTTCGTTTTCGTGTTTCATGTCTCGTTATGCGTTTATGCGTTGCAAATAAAGCGATTACGCGTCATTCGGTGAAGTCAGAAACGGGTCCTCATTCACGAATAATTTCTGTAAATCGATTTGATTGATCGCTTTTCCTACCGCGTCAACGTGTTCTTGCGGAAATTGTTGTTGCGATGGCGTGACCTGATACGCGGTTCGATTACCGCTTCCGGTTTTCATGATCGAGATATCGTATTGGCGCGGATCGCCCCAGTTTCGGTCGTTGCCTAATCGCTCCAATTCGCGCATTAATCCGACTTGATGAATCTCGCAAATTTGAACGTTACTTTCTTCATAAACAAAGACCGGAAAAGCCCAGAATTTGATGGGCTTTTCGTCTTGTCCAAAGTTATTTTTTCCGAGTTGATTTAAGTCGATTTCTTCTTTAGTTTTCTTTCGCATAGGCATTCCGCTTGTATTAAAAGCTCGCCAGCCTTCGATCATCGAATCGTCAATAAACGCGCCGAGGATTCTGATTTTAAGCGGATTAGGATACGCTGATCCGATCGCTGAAACTTTAAGGTAAGCGCCTTGCGATTGGGACGCTTCGACTTTAGGAAAGAAACCGATTTTTTCTTCACTAATTGAGTTAAGAAAAGCGGCACTTGACATATCTTGCGGATTAGTTTTTGGCGTTTGTTCCATTGCTTTTTTCTTTCGTTTGCGATTGCGTTAATGTTTGCATTCATAAAAATACTCCTTTTGTGATACTTTCCCGCGTCAGTTTGCACGCCATGTTGAAACGCTGGTCCGAATGCTAGGACCGAAACCGATAAACGACGCTGAAGACTTGCGCGTACTGAGGGTCGCGCCGAGAGGAGAAACGCCGAATTTGCACGGGAAAGCGTTAAACTTTAATTGGTTCGATCACCCACGACCCGCCCTCTCGCTTGGCTCGCGGATAACATTTAAAGAAATAAAATTGCGGAAAAGTCCGCGCACAAACCTTGAGTTTCGTCAGCGAGTTCATTTGATTTGATTTCCCGCTGGCGTGAAACTCGGACGCCTTAATCTCGTAAAACGCAACGCCCCTCGTAGGATCTGCGAAAACCGCCATGAAATCGGGCGTATATCTCACGCCTTCGGCGAGTTTAAATGTCACGGGTTCAAAGGCATACGAGACGATCTGTTTATCGCGTGCGTACTCGTTTAAGAGTTCCGCGAAGCGTTCCTCGGTTTTAGACATCGCGCCAGGAACGCGTCGTTTCATTGGGCGGTTATGCGCTTTCATCGGCTTCGATCATTGCTTTGATGATTTCGTATGCGACTTGCGGTACGATTGCGTTTCCAAGTCCTCGCAATCGGTCCACCCTTCGGGGTATCCCATGAGCCACTCGACCCACGTTGGGTTCAGCGCTCCAGAACCTTCCGTCGCTTTCACTTTTGAAGTTAAAGTCGGAAAGCGATTTTGTTTCGGATTCACGTTTTTCGCATCGTCTGCGATTAGAGTCGGCAAAAGCGATCTCGCGACTTGCGTTTCCAAGTTTGGAAATTTGTAATTCGCGGTTTTCATTACATCCGCGGCTCCGCTCATTGCCGCTCCGCTTCTTGGCGTTGCCCACAATCCAGACTCGATCTCGTCGGTGCGGGGCGTCCACGGCGCAAGCTGGAATAATAATCGGTTGCACGGCGTAGCCTTCGCTTTCCAAGTCAGCAAGCACTTCGTCGAGCCCCAACGTAACGTGTCCAGCAACATTTTCAGCGAGTATCCAAGTCGGCCTTGATGTTCGGATAATTCCAAACATCGAAGGCCAAAGGTGGCGGTCATCTTCCGCGCCTCGGCGCTTCCCGGCTTGGCTGAAAGGCTGGCACGGGTAGCCTCCGGTAAGTAGGAAAGGCTCGCGAAATTCAGTTGCTGGAAATTGCCGAACGTCTTCGAATATCCGAATTCTTGGGAAGTTTTTTCTGAGGACTCGCTGGGCGTATGGCTCGATTTCGCAGAATGCGATGGTTTCGATTCCTGCCCATCGGCACGCGAGGGCGAATCCGCCGATTCCGCTGAACAAATCGATATGAGTTCGAGTTGCTCCATTCATTTGCCTAACGTCAGCGGTTGCAATTTGCACCACTTCTCCCATTGCTCGCAGAATCGTTTCCATGCGATGTCGGGATCAGGTCGCGGATAGATATCGAGGTCGGGATGCGATCCCTTGTAATTGGTATCGCATCCGACGGGATCGATCCACGTTTCGAATCGTTTTGCGACGTCGTCTCTCATGCGCTTAACTCCCAACGAAATTTCAATTGACCATAAACGGGTTGCCAATTTCGATTAGGTCGATTCGTCCAACCTTTTCCCGTGTTTTTCGACTCTGCGACAATCTTAAAACCCGCACCACGCAAAGAATCACCGCTTTCGTTTTGTAGCGTATAGGTAATGAGTTTTTTGTATCCCATCGCTTTACAAGCTCGCCACGCCGCCGCATAAAGTTTTGAACACGCGTTGCGCGGTGCATCGTCATTGACGCACAAACGCAAAACTTCCGCGGTGAAATCATCGCTTAACAAACGAGCAATCGGACGACCTACAATTGCGACTCCGCACAAACCCGATTCGCTTGACAAACCGATTGCGAATTTTCCGCCTTGAGTCGGTTTATTATGTCGATGAAACGAACGCACAAAATCGTTAGCTTCGGATAGATCAAGCGGAACGAGAGTCATTTGTTCTTGCCCTCGATGAAAGCGCGGACCTCGCTCCGCATATAAATTCGCGGTCCGCCTGGATAGACGATCGAATACGGAATCTCTCCGAACTCGCGTAAAAATTTGTGATATGAAACGCCAGCAATCGAAGCGGCTTGAGTCGTGTTTATGATCTCGTTGTTCGAATCGCTAAACAGATCTTTTGAGGTTTGCGCCGTCAATGGCGCGTCTACCTTTTCCATGGTTTTTCTTATAATCAAGAACTTTTTTTTGTGAATAAACCCTAGTATTTCCAAGCTTTTGGCATTCCAATAACGGATCATCTGCAAAGTCTCGCAAGAATTTGGAGTTTGAAACCCCAAACTCTTGGGCCACTTCCCAAGCCATTAAAAGTTTTTCAGGCATCCGATTCCTTCTTGTATTGGGCCTTCATTTCAGCCCTGATTTCATCCATTTCCCTTTTCTGATCTGACCTTAAAACGGCCCCTCCAAAAACCCTGGTAAATTCCTCCAATTGAAGGATCAGCCTTTCCATGGTTTGATTCAGTCTGTTTTCTTTGTTGACATCCATTTCAAAACTCTGTATTTGTATCAATGGTTTCATGAATCCAAGGATTCAATCAATAAATCATTTACCAAAATAAAGGAAATAAATATTTTGTCAACAATTTTATTTATGGAGTCCCCAGACCCTCCCAAAAATTGGGAATGAAGCAATCAAGATCAGAGATCAGGTCTATTGTGGACCGCTTGAAAAAGGTTCTTGGGGTTTCCAGGGATGATGAAGTGGCCAAGGCCTTGGGGATGTCACCCCAGAGTCTCAATGGCTACAAGGACAGAAAGAAGATTCCTTATGATAAGATTTTGGAATTTTGCGAGAAGGAAGACGTTTCCCTGGATCATGTGATCTTAGGGAAAGGCCAGGTTTCAAACTTGGATCAGACTAAACAGATTATTGATCAGAATAAACGGATTAACGAACTGGAAGGAGCCATTTCATTGGCCAAAGAATTATTGAAAGGACAAATATGAAAAATTTATGTAATGGTACAGAGTGGACAAGGAAAACCAATTTATTATGGTCCGGGGTTTTTAATAGGGGTGTTAAATGAAATATAAAGAGACTTCAATCATTGAATGCCTAGATTATCAATCTTGGGATTTACACAAACTCTGTATGTATCACATGATTGAGCTTGCTGAAATGAACAATATGAAACTGGAATTGAAAATTCTTGATGAAGAAAAATTTAGGTTTCAGACGATTGTTGAAATGAATGATTTAAAAGATCAAAAAAATTGGTTTGTGGATCTAATGCAGTTTTTTAGAAACCATGACATTGCACCGGGAAAAGTGATTTCTTTAAATCTGGAATGTCAAAGAATAAACCAAACATTGGAGATTTTAGAAAATGTCTAAAAAAAGAATATCAGCGCAAAAGATCAACGGGTCCTGGGGATGGATCGGAAGATTTCCAGATCATCCCAGGAAAGATGGAAGACCTTGTGAAAAAGTCTTGAGTAACTTTGAAAACCATCCAGCAAAACTGAACCAAAAAAAGAAATATGTTCCAGAGTCTGATGAGGTTTTAAATCAACTGATGGATCTTTGGTTTCTAAAAAGGCTGGAGATTGAAGAAGACAAAAGGAAAAACCCTTTTAAATATCAACTGGAAGATTTAGGAACCCTGGAAAATGTCATTCTGGAATATCAGAATTCCAATTATTTCAATTCCAAATTATCCAAATCAAAAAGGAAATACCGATTGAATCAGCATCAGTTCTGGATCAAGAAGCTGGGGAAGCTTAAGGTTCATGAAGTTCATCCGGGACTGATTGAAGATATCAAAGATGAAATGAGAAAAAGTTATAAACCTTCCACCATCAATGATTATCTGAATGCATTGTCAGCAGTCTATAAACAGATGGGAAACCATTGGAGAAAAAACAAAATCCCATTGATTCCTGAAAATCCAATCCTGGAAAGGGAATTAGTTGAAGAAACGATTGACAGAGTTTTGACTCTTGATGAAATGGACAGACTCCTGGATGCCACTTCCAAAATTGAAAAAACTTTGGATATTAAGGGCTTTGATCTTTGCATTAATCTGGCACTCGATACCGGGGGAAGATTGCGTGAAGTCTGTAAATTAAAATGGGATAACGTGGACCTGGAAAAAGGCTGGATCAGTTTTTTGAAAACCAAAAACAAAAGGCCCAGGACCCTGGAATTATCAAATCAGGTTTTACAGATGTTCAGGGATTTCTCCAAGGTCAGAAGAATTGACAATGATTTTGTTTTTGCAGGGAAAAAAAAGAATCATACCGAATTCAGAAAGCCCTTCGATAAAGCCCTTAAAATGGCCCGTATTGAAAACTTTTCCTTTCATGGGTTGCGCCATACCTTCGGCACTTACATGGCCCTGAATGGAATGCAACAAAACAAAATCAGTTCAGCCATGGGTCATGTCCAAACAAGATCAACTGAGCGTTATTTGCACCTTAGACCAGAACAGACTGAATCGGCTGGAATCATGGAAAACCTTAGATTAAATACCGATAAAAAACCGATAGCAGTCTAAACCCCTTGAAATCATTGAAGATCATCAACTTTGCCAAGGTTGAGGTCGCCGGTTCGAACCCGGTTTCTCGCTCCATTTCTTCAATGATTTCAACCACTTCATTTTTTTTTATCAATTACCGATAAAAACCGATAACCCTAAAATTCCACTTTTTAAGGGGTAAATTACCAATAAAAAACCGATAAAATTTAAGCTCGATAAGACCACAAATGGGGCCTTGGATGGGTGGAATTGTCGAGGTTTTTTTGTCCTGCTATATTAAGTAGGTTCGTTAATAAGACCAAATCGCGGCGCGTGGAAGAGTATCAAGATGAATGAAGCGCTTGCCGTGATCGCCTTTCTGCGAAATCCCTACTCCCGAGAACCCGATTCGACGCGCTTCCTCGACTAAGGCGAGCGCACGCGGTCCGTAAATTCGAATATCCGCGGCCTTCGATTGCAGATGAGCGCTTTTCGGGTATCCGCCTTCGCGTTTATTATGTTCTTCGCAACGAGCGCCAGATGTAACCGGAAGCGGTCCGAGTTTGTCGCGCAATAGCTGAAGCATTCGCATGAACTCGTCGTCCATATGCGAAAGGCCACAACCGCATTTGCACTGCATTTCGGCGCGGCTAAAGTTAGGCGTAATCATGTCAAGCATGAGCGCCCCCGCCGTAGCGATAAAAGTTCTCCGTAATATAAGCGCCCAGCTTCACAATTTCCCCGCCATCGACTTTTCATACTCGGCGAGGATCTTGTCGTCGAGGTCGTTTTCAGTCGATTTGACGAGTTTTTCAAGGAGCAAAAAAACTACTTTTATGAGTAGTTTTTCGCTCAAGAATGAAAGCGCCATGGTTTTAACGGTTCCCGCGATTACGGGTGCAAGTGTTGCGATCATTATTTTCTCAAGTTAGCGAAGATAAAATCTTTTTGAGATTCTAATTCGCGTTCAATGTTATCAAGACGCGCCGACACGTTTGATATGTCCGATGCCATTTTGACGGTCGAGTCTTGCGTTCTTATTATGAGCGATTCAAATTTTTCTTGATTTAATTTGCGTTCGCTTTTCGCGGATTTGCCTTCGTAGTGGATATACCATCCAAGCGCAACCAACATTCCGCACAAAACCATCTCAAGCAAACTAGCTTGAGTTAAAAGAACGTCTGCAAATCGATTTGGGATATCGGTCAAATCGGTTTGTGCTGGCATATGGTGATCCATTAGGTCGGTTCGCTAGGCCAAGTTACGTTCTGCAAATTTCCGTTATCGTCAAGCGTCGGCGTTGCCGTAGATGGCAAATCGCGCAAAGCTTGGCGATATGTTGCCCACTCTGTTTTTTTTGAATCTGTAAGAGGGGAATCTGGTATTTGTGTAAAATCAGAAGCTTTTAGTAAAATATTTCTAATTCTTCGCATTTCGAAATTTGCATTCATCATACACCTCCTAAATATTTAATTGTCATTGATGCATCACAAGCATATGTACTCATTGCACCTGAACTACTTACGCGAAATTGAGGGTTTACTGTTGTTGTTTGACTAGCACTCGCTAACACTAAACCGCCCCCCATAGTGCTGAAATTCAGATCGTCATCATTTCCCGAAGTATGAAAAGTATCTGCGAAATATCTTGTACCAGTTCCACCAAAATCAATTTTCCCGTCTGCGTATGTGTAACCCGCTCCAACTCTTACGTTTATCTGACATAAAACTTCATACCTACCCGCAATATCAAAAGTAATGGTGACTGTCCCGGTCCCTGTCATGGTAATAAAATTTGTTGTAATATTATTTGTGACTGCAGAGGGAGATGTATAAGTCGCACTTGCACTAGGGTTCCACGAGGTCCATCTTAATGCACCCCCCAGATAGTTCATTCCAGACAAACCACCATTTAAAATGGCACGTTTTTGACCTTCTGACGTAGTAAGTGTCCCACTAGAAACATCAAAAGTACCGCTTCCCGGCCCAGCTTGGACAATTGCTTGCTTTTGAGCCGAGGAAGTCGTAAAAGTTCCACCAGAAACATTAATCGACGACGTACCTGTATGAATAATTGTCCCATCGTCATTAATTTCAATCTTTGCGGACGCGTCGTCGTTTTGTATTACAACATCGTTACCGGAATTCGGTTTAATTATTCGATCTGCCATTAGATTACCTCACAAACTGAGAAATTTACGTTTTGATAAGACCCGTCAATCGTTGCGCTTTGCATTTCTGGCGCGTCCAATAAATAACAAAATCCGCTGTATTCTTGCGCTTCGCTTTGTGCCGTCGGCATCCCTTGAAGCGCGGCAATCGGAAACGGTTTTGAGCGGAAAGCGTAATAAAAATCAAAAAGATTATTTGCTTGCGCGATTGGCAAAACTGCATCGATGGTGAATTGTTTTGCGACGTTTTTAGGCGTTTGACGATATCCGCCGTTGATCAACGGTTTGCGAATTGAAAAATCTTTGAGTGCCTTGGAAAACCCTATTTGTGGATTTTCCAGGCTTATGCAAGCAGAAGCGCGAACAATCCCGACACGTACCGGATTCTTGATCGCGGTAATCGTTCCATCCGTTACCGTTCCTGAAAGCGTTACGTCCGCGTTCCCCGTTCCTTGTCCGACGATTTTTGTGACTTGATAATCGACCCCGCCAATCGTAACCAACGATCCGACGCGAACATTCCCATGACTAATGCAATTCACTACCGCGTCAGATGAATCGTCAAAACGTCCGGTCGCGCCGCTCGATTGATTCCATTTCGCAATCGCATTTCCTTCGATCGGCGAGTCTTTGAGGTCGTCTTGAGATTGCAGAACGATCCTAATCGTTCCCGCACCCAATGCGGACCCGTCAAAATTATTTTGAATCGCGTTCTCAGTCGATCCTAAACCAAGCTCAAGAATCACCTCTTCCTCGCCACCGTCTCCGAGCGTGAGATTTGCTTGAAGCTCAAGCGTATTTGGTGCGCCCGTTAATGGATCGCTTAACGTGGTGTCGCTTGTCAGCGGTGACGTTAAAACCGTACCCGTAAAACCCGAAATCGTAAACGGATCGAGCGAGCAAGGAATTTGCTGATCGTTATTGCGTCCAAGTATTTTGAGCGATGAAAATTTCGTTGTGTTTAGAACCTCGCTGTAAGTAAGGGAGTTGTCAGAATCGGTAATTTCGATGATCGCATTGTCCGCCATAAGTCCCGAAACGAATACCGCCTGAACGCCCGCGCTTATGGTCGCAGTTATGGTCGCACTCGCCGAATTCGCCATGAATACGTTTTGCGGAATATCATTTGATACATTAGAAACCGCATAACTCGAAGAAAACTGAGCGCCAGATGAAACGGAAACCGCGGTGATTTTGTCGTCGTGTAATATCTTCATTCTTGGACGTAGGGCGTTAGCGTTGCGTCGCCTTCGATGGTTGTCGTAAGATCGTTAAAGTTCCACTCGATTGATCGGATGATCATGTCCACGTTGACGAATTCATCGCGTCGATTAAAAACAACCCGATCTCCTGGTCGCCAATCATCGTGCAAATCGTTAATTTCTGCGTTGATTGAACCTTTTTGATAAAAGGTTTTCATCGCGGTGACGATTGGATCGAGGATCGAACTCGCTTGATCGATTCCCGTAATTGCCGCGTCAAAGTCCAAGTTTTTCCCTGTATCGTCTAAAACTTGAACTCTTATGCCTTCAAGTTCATTAAGTCCCGCGCTTCCGAACGAATTAAAATATTTGAAGTTACCTCTTATGCGATTAACTTCTTGCGGTCCTCGAATGACAATATTTAAAACATCGTTTTCGCTAACGGTTCGATAATACGCTGACGATGTTGCTGGCGTGTGCGCTTTGTCAATAATCGTTAATTCGCGATCTCCATCGGTTTGCGAGGGCAAAATAAAATATTGATAGTTGACCGATAAACAAATTTTTTTAAATTCAGTAAAGGAATCGACTGAACCCTCTTCCAAAATAAAACTAACAGTCGGCGAAGTGCCTGTTTTGTTCGAATCGACCGAACTACTTTCCAGCATATAAAAATAATCATTGGTAATGGTTGGAACCCCCCGACCATCGCGGCTAGTGCTGTAAACAATGAATTCGGCAAAATTTAAAAACGTCGTTCCTCCTGTTGCCGCGACTTGCGTTATGGGATTTTGCATCCCAGTCCCGCTAAATTGAAACGCTGTATCAGAAGCGTATGCATGGGTTGATTGATAAGCTTGAATATTTCCTGAATTTATATTGCCGCCGTCGTCTCTTTGATCGTGCGAATATCTTACGTTTCCGGTGCTTGTCCATGTTGAAGCATTACCATTAACCAAGATCGTCGGCGTTGTGCTTGTAAGGTTGTCAAAATATAAAACTGTTTGAACCGCTGATCCGCTAATATTGTCAAATAGATTTGCTTCTGAATCGTCACGATAAGCTTTTGATTTGTCGATTGTTCCATAATAAAACGGTATTTTTTGACCGGATGTTTGTATTTCTCCTCCCGTACTCCATCCGACGCCTGTCCCGCTCCTTATTTGTCTAATCGAACAGCGCACCGATTCAGAATCTAGCGTTTGTATGAATAATTGCCCTTCAAATAGGTTGTAAACGCTTTGATATTTAATCCCGATGTAATAAGGCCCATTATCAGAAAGTATTTTTGCGTAGTTCGATTGTCCGAATGGATGATTTGGGTTGTTCGGTTCGTTTGATATAACAATCGTCGCGCCACTCATTTCAATTTGTCCCGATCCCGTATCTTGTAATTTGAGATTCGGAGCGCGTTGGATGAATCCATGATAATATTCGCCGTTTGCGCCAATATGCCCATGATCCGAAATATAATATTTCGCATTCGTTCCCGCGGGGTTGTCGGCTGTCGGCGTGACCATTTCGATCTCGACTTCAAGCGAAGGCATCTTGCGAAAATTGCTTAGATTCTAACGCGGCAAATTCGCCGAATTGCTGGGCGCGTTGCACGACTTCGACGCGTAAATCGGAAAGCGCTTGATCGATTTTGCGTCCCGTCCCGTCGTAGATGTTGATGATCACGCCTTGAGCAAGATTGCGGTTTGGCGTGACGTTCCCTCCGTATTGGCCCATGGTGAGCAATTCGGGACCGCGTTCTCCGACAAGATACGTTTCGCCTGGTCGAACATCGCCACCCGCTTGTCTTTCAGGATAGTTTTGCGATGCGATTTTGCCGACGTTTGCAATCGCTAAAGCGTAGATCGTACCCGCGGCAATTGGGCCAAATACGCCCAATTGCGCGAAAGCTTTTGACGCGGCTTCCGCGGCATTGATAGTTACATTCGCAATCGCCGCGGCTTTATTTAAGTTAAAAAGTTCGCGTGATTCGTTGGCAAGAGTCGAAGTCATTCCCGCAATCGTGGAAATGGTAGATTTTGCAACTTCACGTGTCAGCGCTTTTTCTGCTTCAGCTTCTTTACGCGCTAATTCTTGTTCTTGCGTGACGCGTTGCTCAAAAGCCATAAACGCTTCCATTTGCGCCTGCTTTTCTGCTTCTAATGATTCCGCTTGTAATCGATTTTTTTCTTCAATATGTTCTCGAAGTTTAGCCGCGGACTCGTCCATAACCGCCATCCCCTCGCCATAGAGCATTCTTTGTTGAGCGAGCTTTGCGTTCAGGTTTTCTTGCGCGATTGCGGCATCGTTTGCGGAGTTTGTTTCTTGGATTTGTGCTTTGACCGCTTCAATTTGTGCAGCTTTTTGCTCTTTGATTAAATTAATTTGAGCGCGTATTTCATCGCGTCTTTTTGCAAGTATTTGAAATTGTTTTTCTGCTTCAGCGCGAACCTCTTCCTCGGTTTGAATTACGTCTTCTAATGTTGCTCCAAAAAGCTTAAATTCTAATGAAACCGCTTTGCCTGTTTTCCTTAATGAATCAAATTCGTTTATTTGCTTTTGAATAAGTTCAAGAAGTTCGGGCAAAGGTTTTGCGGCTAATTCTGCTTTCTCGAAAAAAGGAGAAAGCGCATCGTTTGCGACTTGAATGACTGGACTAAAAAACTCAAGCATAGAATTTTTTAGAAGCGTGATCCGATCATTAAACTGTTCAGTTGTTCGAATGCCTTTTTCGTCAATAACTCCGCCATAAGTTTCTAAAGCTCGCCCCGCGCCTTCAATCGCTTCCCGTCCTTGCGTTAGAAACGCAAGCATTCTCACGCCTTTTTGACCGAAAAGATCGTTTGCAATTGCCGCTTCCTCGCCAGAATTTTTTATTCTTTTGAATCCTTCCGCGGTTCTTAATAAGAGTTCATCAAGAGGGAGCAAATTCCCAGACGCATCCTTGAAAGAAACGCCTAAACGGTTAAAGGCATCAACTGCACTCGTAACGCCTTCAAACGCTTCTCCGGATTTGATTGCGAATTTGCGAATTGCGGCATCAAATGCGCCGATTTCGGTTCCGCCTAATTGCGCCGCAAATCTAAATTTTTGAACGCTATCCGTTCCAATATTTAGAGATGTCGCAAGCTTGCCGATATCGTCTGCGGTTGATCGCAATTTCCCCGCTAATGCTCCAAGCGCGGCGGTTCCTAATAAACCCGCAACCGCGGTTTTAAGACCGCCTACGGATTTATTGAGATTACCCATCGATTTACGAACGCTTGCAAAGGCCGCTTTCGTTTTATCGATTCCTCGGATTTCGACTGTTGTCGCTACGCTCACGTTTTGCTTTCAAATTAAAATATGCGATCCAGCCCTTTAGCTCGCACTCGGAAATCTCCAGGATTTCCGAGACGGTCTTTTTAAGCGCTTCCGCTAATTGGAAGAGAACGAAAAGTTCTGAATCGCTATTCAGTTTTTTTCAATCTCGTCAATCGAAGGCGAGATTTCATTCATCCGCTTTGAGATCCATTCCAAGACTTCGCCGTCAGTTTCATCAACCAATTGATCAAGTTGATTCATCTGGAAAATCGGCTTACCGTCTTTATCTCTTGCGCGGAATATGATCTGAGACGCGGTCGCTTTGTCGAATTCCTCTTTCATGTAATGCTTGAGGACAATCGATTTCTGCGATAAGCGCATCGACGATCGGAAGTAAATGGTTATTGATTTCCCGCTATCGTCAGTCCATTGCGGAACCTCAAGCGAATACAATTCGCCTGAGAGACTCGCCTTGAAATGATTCTTTGCGGCTTTTAATACGTCCATCCTTACGAGTTATTTAAGGTCAGAACTCCGGTTCCCTGAAACGTAAACGAAAACCCAATCGGGCTATTTAACGAAGACGTAATCGAAAAACCCGTCAGAACAATCTGCCCAGAATAGAAATCACCGCTTGAAGTCCCGACCGGATACAACTTGATATAAAAAGTCGTATCACCCGCCGCGAGCCCGGTTTGAATTGATTCCATCGAGGTATCGTCGTCGTTCCATAATGCACCCGCACTACCTGAGAACGAGGTTTGACCAGGAATAAAAGTTTTTCCGAGCGCGGTTCCCATTGCGCTGGTTTCAATCGTGTCAGCCGCTTGTTCCAGCGTCCAAGATTGAAGCGATGCAATCGCTGAGTATGTTGAATCATCCGGTGACGTTTGGAGAACGCCACCATTTCCGCTTGCTGCTGCCATAATGGTTTCCTTTCAGATTAAAGCGCCGCGTCTGGCGCGTTCTCCGCGTTCTGATACACAACCGTGTAAGAGTGCGCGATTTTCCCGATTCCGGTCTTGCCGTCACCGGATAAAGTAATCTCAACGCCTGACAAATAAGAGTCTTGCGCGAGGTTATTGATTTCTATATCACCCGCCATTGCGACCTCGACCTCCTTCCCGATTGCGTCCATCGTGTCATCGATGTTCGATGATGCGCTGGCGTAGCCTTCGATTATCAAAGTCAGATCGCGACTCACGTTACGAGTCCCGCCCATCGATTGAATGCCGACTGATTCCTCTTGCGTATAGACGCAAAGACCTGGAAGACCTGCGGATTCCATCGGATAGATGCGCGACTGAAAAACATTCGATCCCGTCGTCGATAATCCCGTCAACGTCGTTGCAACCCGTTCGCGGATTTGCCGTCGTAAATGATTCGCCATTAAGTTCTCAACCTGAGATTCGTCATTCCTTCGCCGTCGGGTTGCACTTCTACAATCGTGTAGGTCGTTCCCGAAATCGCGATTGTGTCGCCTTGCGCCACGTTATTAACATCGCTGGATCGAACAATGGCGACGGGAGTCGAAGTCTCGACCCCGACCTCGCCGCCAACGTCCTCGAGTGAATATTCGTTTTTCAAGAGTGCGGTAATCGTTGACGATGATCCGGCGCTTGTATCCGTAAAGGTCGCATCTGAAATGCCGAAATCCTGCAAGAACTCCAACCGCATTTCATCGTCTTCGACTGCCATTACTCTTTTTTCCGTTTCTTCGGTTTCGTTTCAGACTTTTCCAAACCGATGGATCGATTTGAATCCGCCTTAACCGCTTTTTTCATTGCGAGTAAAGCGTCCGCGTCCTCATCCGCCAGATCATGAGTTGATCCAGCGGTGAGGTGTTCGCCCTTTACCGCGCAATCGCTAAGAATCGCGACTTTCATCAGGTCGTCAGATCCAAGCAAGCGGCGAAACTCTGAGCGTGACGGACCGCGACATCAACCTCTTGATGTACAACGATTCGAACGCTTCCGCTCGCAGAGTTGGTATAAGGATCAATCAGAACATCCGGTCCACCTCCGAAAACGCCGAGCATAAGCTGGGAGAAGTCGCCAAAGATCAGAGCAGAACAAGATCCTGATGTTGATCCTTTGGTCAGATCCGATGGGACGTTTGTGGTGATTCCGATGTCGTATCCATACAAGTTATTGTAAGGATCATTCATGATCATGTGGGAATCGGTTGAAGCGACTCTGACGGTGTTCGCCATTTTGCTTTTGACCTTTGGATTCGTAAGAAATGCGAGCGTATCGCCATTGATTGCGGCGTTATCGATCTCGACCTCTTTAACTAAATCCGTAACCGCGGCCCATGTAGGAGCGCCACCGTTGGTTCCAATTGCCACGCTACCGATTCCGGTCGTCTTTGTGATTCCGGTCGGCTCGTTGCTGGCATCGCCCTCGATTGCCACGTCCTCGATCTTATTCGCTACTGCGGCCAGAAGATCGTCGCGCACGATTTGCTCGATGCTAGGATCAGACTCAAGGAGAAGCAAACGCGATACGTCGGTGCGAGCGCCAAGCGTTCGACCTACCATCGTGATTTGCGCCGTCGTTTGAGTTTGATCGGCTACGCTTCCAGACTCCGCAACAAATGCGGCGGCGGCTCCGGCGCTAACCTTCGGGATTTGGATTTTGGTATTCAATCCCGACATGATGCGCATTCCCAATCCTGGCAGAACCATTCTTGCGCGTAATGCGGTCACAAACTCATCAGCAAGCTGGACGCTAGGAGCAAAGAATCCACCGGAAGCATTAGTTCCGACGGTAAGCTCTCGCTTCATCGCAGGATCGTAATCTCTCCAAGCAAAGTCAGGGATATAAAATCCTTGAGGTTGCTTCCCTCTTTTAAGCGCGACTTCTTGATTCATTTCGGCTTCGAATCCGGCTCCTGACCAATCGCCACGGCTTGCGGCGTTCAACGCTCTTAGCATTGAATAGGTGCGCTTTTCTTCAACGGGCTTCATGACGGGTTCAGCGGCTGAATCAAGCGGCTTACTTTCGATATGCTCAAGAAGAATTCCGCGGAACTCTTCAAGACTTGTATTTCTTCCGATTGCTTCGTCGGCTAAATCGCGTTTGTTATGACGCGCCGCCAAAGCGAGTATTTCTTTATTGGTCTTTGAGCGTTCCGCCAAAGCCTTTTCAATATCGCGAGCGCTAACTTGCTCGACTGCTTCTTGATTTTCCATCGTCTTAACTTCCTGTTTTGATGGTTCTTGTAATACTTTCGCTCGATTCACTCCGACGCTAGTATCGGCGGGGACCGAAACGACTGAAATCTCCATAATCCGCGTTGCTACGCGGTAAACTGAACGCCCCTCGATTTTCTCGTCTTGTTCTTCCATCGACCTGATCGAATAGCCAATCGAGATATTGGAGAGGATACCGTTTCGGATTTGCTCAAGCGTTTCGCGTTGTAGCTGGGTTGACGTTCCCAATCTAATGACCGCACGACTTTTCAGGTCGCCGTCGCGTTTGACGCTTTCCACAACTCCAAGAACTCGCTCCGCGTCATGCATAAACAAGACGGGAGCGCGACCGGATTCCAGGAAAGAAGTGTCCATTCTTTCCTGATCAATTATTTCGTAACCAAACTCGCGCAAAACGGGTTCCTCGCTGACGAAAGCGACGTTGAACCTTGTTTTCTCTTTGTCGTCTTTGCGAAGTCGAACGGAGCGATAAAGAATCGTCGAATCTGCTCGCTCGTCCTCTTCCTCGTCCTCGCCATAATGCGCGTTCTCTTCCATGTCCATTTCCATTTCTTCCTCTTCATCATCATGAATTTTTGCGTATTCGATGATCACCGAGTCGGGTGTTTCCTCGACTCCGATTACATGGCGAGTTTGGTTTTCTAGATCACTCATCTTTGCCCTTTGTGCTTAGTGGATGCGCTTCTGGTAAAAGATCGGTGTCATGCTTGCCACCTCGGAAGCGTAAATTTCTCAAAACATACAGAAATGAATTGACGCGAGCGTATGCCCAAGATTCAGCGTTGCCAATATTTGGACGAACGCTGGACGGGTTCGTCTTATAGGCGGCGACTCCGCGCTCGAACACGATCTCAAGCGTCCTCAAGGTCGTTCGTTTCCGCGGGTCATCGCCTACTTTTTCGCGATGTTCTTCCAATTTATTTTCAAGCGCTTTTTTGATCGCTTGATTTTGTATCTGCCTTTGGTGCGGTTCGATTGCGGGTTTCAACCTGGAAAGCGGAAAAGCGACGACGCGATCCGATTCCTCGTAATTCCCATCGGTCAAAACGTAAACGCGGATTCGAGCGACTGGATTTTCAAGAGTCGCTTCGACTGTTTCCTCCCCGACTTGCGTTTCTCCCTCGGTCCGGATTGAGACAATCCGACCGAGAAACATTCCCTTTGTCGTCCGCCAATTGACGAAATCGCCGACTTTGAAATTATGATATTCCTGGCGCTGACGTTCATCGATCTTGTTTAATTCTGCGACTTTGCGATCCGACCAATCGCGCCCTTCGAGATATCCCCACAAAAAAGAGGCGATCAATCCAGCCCCGGGGTAACCGTCGGCGGATTCGTTACCGAGTTTGTTTTTCGAGACTTCAAGATCGACCGCATGGCGAGCATGAAAAGAGCGCATCCGTTTTACAACGTCAGGCGATAGCTCTTGACGCTTTGCGAGTTGATTCGCTCGGCGCACTCCGACAAGCGTTCCTCCGCGTTTGAACTCGCGTCGCCATTCAAGCCCCTTGATTGCTCGCCTTTGCATCGCTTGAGTTGGTGTCAAATCGATTTCCTCGCCCTTATAAATCATCGGAATCGGTTTCGGGTTGCGCTGGTAACTTCGGCCCGAGCGGTAACAAGTTCAAATCAAGTCCAAACTTTTCCGCACGTTTCAGGTCCGCTTGTATCTGAGAAAAAACCGCTTCGGAATCGCGACCAAAATTTGCTTGGATATCGCTTGGAGAATAAATCCCGTTTTGCATTCCCTCGACGAACGCTTTTATTTCTTTTTGCGGATCGATTGGAGAAAAGCCCCGCCCCTTGAAATGGGCGGCGCTTGCAAATTTATCGTATCGATTATCAGGAAACGGAATCACGCCTTTTGCCATTCCAATCGTCAACCATTCTCGGAAGATCGGTTCGGCGACATGCTGAATCATAAAGCGTTGTAAAACTTTGAAATGGTCGCGTTCCTCGGTTGCACCTTGACGAATTGATGAGTAGCTTACGCCTTCGAGATTGTTCGAAAGCGAAACGTATGAGATGCCCAGACCCGACGCGATTGCTCGCAAAACTGCTTTGTGAAAATCAGCAAATGCGGTCATCGGGTGATCAGGCGACCAAGGCTGGATCTCGGTTCCAGGTTTTAATTGAGTAATCGATCCAGGTTCAACGTCCATGATGGGCGCAAGATCGGCGTAATCGTCTCCATCGTATGCGACTCCATCGGGCGAGCTTAGAAACAACGACTTCGACGCCGCCAAGCGTGCCGCGATCAACTCCGCTTGCAGATACCCGTTGAGCATATGCTGGGAATCCATTACGGGCGCGAAATGAGTTACGCCCCGAGTTTGTTGCGAACGCTCTTGCGTAAATATATGAAGGATTTCATTAGCTGGAACGCGAACGCGTCCGTTTTTGCGATAGCCATACCCCAGATCGTCGTAAGGATGCGACGGGCCATTGAACAGATGATATGCGACAGGGCGATTAAAATTATTAATCTCAACGCCCATGATGATCCGATTTCCCGTTGTTTTTTCGGTCGTGTTGTAATCTTCATCGAGAAAATCCGGTTCGATTAACTGAACCGCGTATCCGTAATCGTTGTCCGCGTTTCTAATATGTTTGATCAGAACCTCGCCGTCGCGGATCAATCCATCAATCACGAGATTTTGCAAATCGATCCAAGAATATTTCCCCGTGACATCGCAGATTCCCGCTCGGCCCCATTCGCGCCAGCGTGATTCGACGATATCGTTCCCTTGCTGATCAAGCTCGCCGAGAATCTCGTTTGGTCGCGGAATATTCCGCGCTTTGCTTTGGAAGTGCAGACCGTTCTCTCCGACAACATTGGTGCGGAATATTTGAAGCGCCCTTTGCGCGTAGGGTTCATTTCGGCAAAGCTCGCGTGCGCGATCCCTTAACGTCCGGATTGAGTTTCGGATTTCCTTGTCCGCGCTGGACGAAGGCGAAAGAAAGTCCGCCAAAAGCCTTGAAGCTTTGGCGGCCTGATACGACCGAGCGTAGATCGGCTTTTTAATTTGTTTGTTTTCCCGCCATGTCCGCGGATCGTACCAGGCCATAATCAGAATCCGTTAAAACGTAATAAAATGTTTTGATCGGTGCGCTGACCCGCTTCCGCTCTTGTTTTATTGATCTTCGATTTCACTTTGCCCTCGTAGAAATCAAGCTGAGTACGAACGTCGTCCATGCTTTTCAACGTGTTCGAGCGATCAGAAACCGAATAAGAATCGGTTAGCTTTTGCGCCAACGATTCGAGAGTCGCTTTTAAGTAATCGACCATCTTCTCGTCATGATCACGAGGATCGGCGGTCGATGTTGCGAGGTTCGCCAGTACTTCCCAAATACCTGACGCAATCTCGATGCGCTGGTTATCGCTTGAGCGAGTTATGAACGCGTTCCAGTTGTAAGTTCCCGCGGTCAAACTAGCAGTGTTTGCGCTTGGAATCTCGATCAGGTATTCGCTCCCGCTTTCAGTTGCGGCAAGAGTGAAGTTCGTCGAACCCGCGCCTTGCAAACGTGCTTCGTATGAAAGCGCATAGCTCGCCAACGGATAATCGCTTGCGAGATCGTCGCGTTTCCATACCCATCGATCACCTACCGTGAGAGTTTCAGGTTCGACGTTCGGATAGTTCGTTGAGTCAAATAAATTTGCCATTTACCACTTAGTTACAAAGTTTTTGCGCCTTCTCGGTTGCATCGGTTTTTCCCTTCGAACCTCGCTTAATTTAGAAGCGATTTTGCGGGTGTCCGCGTTAAGCGTGTGGAACGCGGCGAGGTTGTAGACGAGTAAGTCGAGTGCTTCGTTTCGAGTTCGGATTTTCTTAAATTCGGTTCTTGGGATTCCTCGACTGTATCTTGTAACGAGTTTTTCGGATGTAAGCTGGCGGATAAACTCGTCATCTGCGAAATCTCCGATATGAAAATATCCTGGGCCGATTTCCGAGTTTCGGAGACGCGTGAAGAGAATTTGTTTAATTGTGTTGACTCCGAGCGGGAAGACATTAACGCGTGCGGCGTTATTTTTACTTGGTCTTCCGACAATGGGCCGATCTGATCCTCCAACGCCTTTCCCGATCCAAACGCCATTTCCGCCCATCGTTTGAGCAAAGCGGTAAACTCGGTCCGGTTCATAACCTGAATCGAGAATAGTACGAACGATTCTGAGATCATTTCCGGTCGGATGTTTCCATGCTCGTCTAAGATATTTTCCGAGTTCGTTCCAGACTTTTTCTCCGGTTGGCGCTCCGTAAAAAATCGCGAGGTCCAACATCCAAAGCTCGTCCAAATGCCCGTGACCGCATACGAGACATTCGATCCGATCCGATTGAACATCGACGCCAGCGGTGAGTAATGAAATATCTCCGTGCGGAATCTCGTCATCATATTTTTCAATTCTCGAAAATAAGTCATGTTCGTCTATATCAACCGCGTCCTCTTCCCACGTTTCGCCGAGCGCCGTGTTTATGAAAACGCGAAGCGATTCGGTCCCGTGCGCTTTTGCTTCTAGAAATTCCCTGACAAGTCCTTCGAGACTTGTCCAGGGTGAGGAAAGTGCGTTGAGCGAGAAACCCGCGATCCCGTGAAAAACCGATGTCGCGTTCCAGCGTCCGTTTTTGATTTTTTGCTTTCGCTCGATATCGGTCCAAGCGGTTTCGCATTCCTCGCAGATGATCCGCGCCGTTTCGGGTTTGTCTTCGTCCCATTGAACATGCGACCACTTGAGCGCTTGCCAATGACCGCAATCGCATTGAAGTTCGAAAAATCGCTGATCGCTTTGCTCGAATGCCGCTTCGATTCTTGACGCGCCTTTGATCGTCGGTGTTGAAAAAAGCGCTATCTTTCGATTGAAATAATTCTGAGTTCGACGTATGCCCAGATTTATAGGATCTCCCTCGGAACCCGCTGACGGCGGGAATCGATCTACTTCGTCCATTAATAAAATCCGAATCGGTCGAGAAGCGAGCGACGCGGGAGAGTTCGAACCCGCAATGCTTAATCTTGCACCGTTGAAAAATATCTTTTGAAGTATCGTATTGTCGCCGTCTCGACTTTTCGGATCGCCAATCAATTGCTTGAGCGCTGGCGTGTTTTCGATCATTGGTGCGAGTCGATCCATCGACCATGCCCTTGCCATTTCGAGAGTCGGTTGAAGAACGAGAATCGGCCCGTTTGCGTCGTGATGGACAAAATATCCGAGAATGTTGTTTAAAATCTCGGTCTTCCCGACTTGCGAGGATGTCATGACGACGATCCGCTCGACCGCGGGATCGTTGAACGCGTCCATGATCTCGCGCTGATATTCGGCGCGATCCGTTCGCCACTTCCCCGGATTTGGTGAACCGACTGGAAGAACTCGTTCTGAATCGCTCCATTGGCTAACCGTTAGCTTGGGAGGGGGTTTCAAAATCGCTAGGAGTTCCGAAGCGAGAGATGGTCGATCCAATCTCGCTAAGTGCCTCCCGGATAAGTCCCTCGACAGTTTCTTTACACTTTGTCGCATCGCTTTCGGTCGCTAGTATTCCCGCCACGCTGACGGGAATCGCTAGAAGTTTAGTTTTCGCCGCATGGAAAGCGCGTCCGCATTCTTGGAGAACCGCGTCGCGATCCAGCAAATCGCCTTCGATGATCTGGCGCTCACGTTGAGCGATCAGCGCATCCTCTTTCATTTTCACGTTGCGCCATTCTGAAAAATCAATTGGCTCATTTGATTTTTCTGGCATTTGAATCGGTCGCCCTAACGCTTTGGCGCTTTCAATCAAATCGAAAAAGCCTTGTTCATCGCGTTTGATGATTCCTTTTTTTTCACTTCTCGATATATGCGCTTTTGTGTATCGCGTCATTTTTGCGAGTTGTGATCCGTTACCCTTCATAGTTAATTTCGTTACTCCTGTAACTAAAAAGAAATCGAAGTGCGCAAAACCCTCAGAGAAAGCGCTAGAAAGAACCTATCTTTAACGCGCACTAGCAAG